>ENA-OPSJ01000029-OPSJ01000029.1-human-gut-metagenome-genome-assembly--contig:-NODE-29-length-119416-cov-7.138077_pt1 | contig 119416 bp, 104 predicted proteins | sample MGYA00241801_ERZ501893 | MGnify/ENA primary metagenome ERZ501893 (study PRJEB25962, sample SAMEA2042219) | human gut metagenome | biome: human gut; feature: human-associated habitat; material: faeces...
GGTACATAACGCAGTAAAATACACTGCCTAAGTACCGGCGGCTTCATAGTACCTGTTTGCGAATTTGTTAAATTTGCACAACTGTTTACCGTCAAAATTGCGTTTCGCAATTGCCTGTAATAATGTAAATCCGAGAGGAGACGAACCCGCTGATTTTTCAGCGGGTTTAATTTTAATGAAATTTACATAGTACATTTATAGCTCTCAAAACGTGCATATACGGGAACATCATCCGGCGGGAGCGTTGCAGAAGATTCCGTGTCGGCGTGCTGTGTCTTACATGAGGGAAGGCAGGCATACATGCCATGCATTGCACCGGTGAAGCGCTTGCCCTTTTTCAAGCCCTCATCACACAGGTAGTATACGTTATAAAGTGAGCACAGTTGAGTGAAGCCTTCCGGTGAGACACTGTCCTGTGAGACATTGTCGTCTGAGAGAGAATATGAAAAGCTTCTTTTGAGATAATCGGTATCTACACGGAATATGATGCTTGAGTGGGACTTATCCGTGAGCTTGATACATGCTGCTTTTGTGGTGATATTATCAATATGCTCACATACGTTAAGCAGCAGATGTCCGGAATTATTCACAACATTGAAAGTGAGATAGGTGTTCTCATCATAATAGCATGTAATACCTGCCTCGCCGTCGTCAAACATCAGCACCTCACTGTCAAGTCTCATGGAAGCCGTGATTGTGAATCGGAAGGATTCCTGCGGTCTTACAAGAATGTTTCTTGAATACATTGTCGAGAGCGGCATGCGGCCTGCACGAAGCAGAAGAGAGCCGTTTTCAAGGCGGTATGAAGCCCTCTCAGGTACACGGACCCATGACCATGAGCGCAGCAGACTGTCATTGAAGGTGCTGGCGCAGTCCTCTGTATTTTCAAAAGGGTGGTCCGGGAGGTCAGGCTTTTTGGCAAGAGTACTTGGTCCTTCAAGATTGTTGACCATAGGCCAGCCGTCCGATGTCCATGTGATTTTGTCAAGTGCCGTTTCGCGCCCGAGAAGGCTGTATTTACCGTCAACCTGTCTGCCGCAGAGATACGGAATATACCACTCGCCGTTGGGAGTGAGCACCGGCTTGCCGTGTCCGCAGCGCTGTATGCCTGCCTTAGGGTTGTTCTGACGCATTATCGGGTTAAAAGGACATGGCTCATACACGCCGAAAAGATTTCTGCTTCGAGCCACTGTTATGCGGTGCCCTTCACCTGTTCCGCCTTCTGCCTGAAAAAGATAGTACCAGCCGTCCTTTTTTATGAGATGTGAGCCTTCGGGAGCACGTTTCTGGCTGCCGTAGTAGAGAAGGGTGGCAGGACTTAACTGATTTTTTCCGTCAGTGCTTATCTCAAATATTCTTGCACCACGGTTCAGGAGCATATAGCGCCTGCCGTCATCGTCGGTGAATATTGAAGGGTCAATACCATCCTCATTTATGAAGGAAGGCTTACAGTAAGGACCCTCCGGCTTATCAGAGGATACGACCATCTGTCTTCTGTACACGGCTCCGGTGTCGTTGAGCCTGTATGTGGCTGTGATGTAGAACCTTCCGTCATAGTACGAAATATCGGGAGCCCAGTATCCGCGTCCTCCTTCAAGCTCATTTATGTATGCCCATTCGGGGTTGGTTATGGCGTGACCGATAACTTCCCAATGTATCAGGTCTTTAGAGTGTGATATCGGAATACAAGGAAAGTATATGAAGGATGAATTGACCATGTAAAAGTCAGCACCGACACATACTATTGATGGGTCAGGATGCATTCCCGTGCGTATCGGGTTTCTATACATGTCATTGATATCACCGTATTTCTCCTTAAAATATGCGGTAACATTGACGGCACCACTCTCAATTGCAATGTCGTAGGGAGTCACAAGATTTTTGTCGCCCGTTAAGCCGGACATGCCAAGTCTCTCGACGATATATTTTACAAGTTCTACATTGTCTGTCGGCACAGCGTAGAAAAGGGCTGTCCGGTTGTCTTCGTCAGTCTCGTTAAAGCTTGCTCTTGAATATTCGACTATATATTTAAAGATATCAAGATTGCCCGTGGAGGCTGCCAGATTCGGAAGTGTAATACCGCCTTCACGTTCGTCTATGCAGGACGGATTTTCAATCTGAAGCTGCCTTACGGCTTCAAGATTTCCTGCGATTATCGCTTCTGCCATTGTCATAAAAATTTACCTGCTTTCCCATTGATAATTTTAACAAAACATAACTGTCTTACTGAAATCTATGATGTTGAGGTCATAATGTCAAAAATCCTCACGCAAGCAAGCTTGCATCGGACGTCTGACCTTTTGACCCTGATGTCATCTATTATATTATGTATGAAAAAAATAGAAAAGAGAAGAATTTGTCACATTACATATAATTTTCAGTAGGATTCAGGATGTTTTGACACCTGAATCTCAGTAGTGAATAAACAGCGAATTAAACTGTCATTGATATGGTAAATTCGTACTGACCGTGATAAAATATAGGAAAGATAACATACGGATGCGGGGTGATAAGGATGAATATAGAAAATCAGTTTTTTGAGGTTCTTTGCAGAGATTATACAACTGTGAATTATGTCGACCTTGTGAACGATATTGTACAGCCGCTCAAGATTGATACGGCGGCGAATGTTTCGGGCATGGCCAACATGCAGACCAACATAAAAGTCAACTATACCGAGGTCATAACGGGCTACTGCGACAGATATGTTGCGGCATCGTTTAAGAAGGAGTTTATTAATATATTGGGACGTGAAAATCTTTTAAAGGCACTTGCAGACGGGAGACGGGTTGTATACCGCTACGAGAGCATTCCGAACAAGGCGGGACAGCATTATTTTGAGGCACAGGTTGTGTGTATTAATGAAGATAATTTTGATGGAAACGTGATTGTGGCGTTTCATCACATAGATGACATTGTTGCGCTTGAGCAGAGATACCGTCGGGAGCTTGAGAAGATAGCGTACCTGGATTCACTCACAGGTCTTGAGAACAGAGCGGCTTTCACGAAAGAGCTCCTGTCTTACGCCGGAAATGAGAGGGCGGCGTGTGTCGTGGCGGATGTGAACAATTTAAAGCTCTGCAATGACAGGTACGGGCACCTTGAAGGCGACAAGATTATTTCAGATGCAGCGGAGTGTATGTTTAACGCATTTAAAAATCTTGGTAAATGTTACAGAATAGGCGGGGATGAGTTCTGTGTGCTGATTGCCGATGCAGACCGGGAGGAGATTTTTGCCGCATTGGGAAAGCTGGAAGAGCTTGTAAATATAAAAAATACACATAGAGTTATGCCTTTGTCAATCGCCTGTGGTTATGCGGTTCGTGAAAGCTCTGAGGAGAGCATGGAACATCTCTTTAATCGTAGTGATGAGATGATGTATGATGTGAAATACAGAATGAAGAAAGAATTTCCGGTATATTCACAGGAGAGAATAAAAAATTATCTCAATGTGTTAAGCATTTTAAGTAAGTCGACTGACTCGTATCTGTATCTTTGGGATATTGCAAGGGATGAGAACTGGTTCTTCGGCGGCATTGACAGGGATTTTGCAATCAGGGAAAAGGGAAAGCCGATGAATAAGACTTCCGACATGGAGGCAATCATATATCCGGCAGACAGGAAGATGCTCCACGATGATTTGCAGCTCATCGCCGAGGGAAAAAAGCAGGTTCATAACATGGACTACCGATGGATGAACAGAAACGGGGAGCCTGTGTGGATAAGCTGCAGGGGAACGGTAATAAATGATGATAAGGGCAAGCCTTTTGTCATGATTGGGATGGTATCTCCAAAAAAAGGAAATGATTTTATTCATTAATAAGCTTCAGCTTCCGATATATAATGTGATTTAAACAGATACAGATTATCAGAAAGGGAGATTTATTATGAGAATAACAGCTCAGATGATGGCGGCAGTTGAACAGAAGGCAGGAATTACTTCAAGCCGTAAGAGTATACTTGACTATATGAATGAGAACAGCAGCTCACTTCTTGATGCACTTAAGCCCGACAAGGAGACTAAGACTGATTCGACGAATGTTAAGAAATATGAGCAGCAGAAGGAAGCGGCGGACAGGCTTATGGATGAGCTTGACAAGCTCACTTCAGGAGCGGGTGACAGCATATTTGCGAGGGCGGCCGAGTCGGGAAGCACGAAGGAGCTGTGCAGTGAGACAAAGGCTCTTGTCGAAGCCTGCAACAGCCTTCTTACGGCATCAAAGAGCGGAGCGGGCGCACTTGAGAAGCTCTATGTGGCTGCACTTAAGGAGGCAGCGGCAGACAATGAGGAGGAGCTTTCTAAGCTTGGAATCAGCATTAACAGTGATGGAAGCTTAAGCGTCAGTGAGGACAAGCTTTCAAAGGTTTCCTATGATACGTTTAAGAGTATTATAGGCGGAGATTCTGACTTTATGGTACAGCTTGCACTTATCACGACGAAGATAGGAAGCAATGCCCGGGCGAACCTTGAGAGCTATTCAAGCTCTTACAATGCCGGCGGAAGTTCAAGCTCATTGTACAGCGGAAGCTTTAACATTAGAGCATAGAAAAAATATAAGATTAAATAATATTATCATAATGGAGGATATCATGGTAAAGCATGTAATATTATGGAAGCTCAAAGAGCTTGATGAGAATGAGAAGGAACAGGTCAAGGCGGGAATAAAGGAAGGTCTTGAGGGTCTTGCAGGTAAAATTCCGGGACTTGTGGAAATTCATGTACATACGAACGGTCTTGCAAGCTCTAATGCGGATGTTATGCTCGACTCGACGTTCACCGACGAGGAGGCACTTAAGGGATATGCCATTAACCCGGCACATGTGGCTGTTGCAGACGGCAGGGTAAGACCATATACGGCAGTCAGAACATGTCTTGATTTTGAGATATAATTTCTATTTGACAAAACAACAGAAAAAATATATCATATCGATATGTGAGTCGGAAATACAGTTTCGGCACAAGCAAGCGGAACACAAGCCCTTTCGTCTCTAACCGAGATGACGGGGCTTATTTATTTTGGAGGTCAGAAAAATGCAGCAGGAAGCTTACAATCACAAATCAATTGAGAAGAAATGGCAGAAGTACTGGGAGGAGCATCAGACATTCAAGACGGATGTGTGGGATTTTTCCAAGCCTAAGTACTATGTACTTGATATGTTTCCATACCCGTCGGGAGTAGGTCTTCATGCGGGACATCCTGAGGGCTATACGGCTACCGATATTATGTCAAGAATGAAGAGAATGCAGGGCTACAATGTGCTTCATCCTATGGGCTATGACTCCTTCGGACTCCCGGCAGAGCAGTATGCCGTTTCAACGGGACATCATCCTAACGGATTTACGGAGAGCAATATAGAGACATTTTCCAAGCAGCTAAAGGAGCTTGGTTTTGACTATGACTGGACTAAGATGCTCGCTACAAGTGACCCTAAGTTTTACAAGTGGACACAGTGGATTTTCAAGCAGCTCTATCTTGCAGGATATGCTAAGCTTGTTGATATGCCTGTCAACTGGTGCGAGGAGCTTGGAACGGTTCTCTCGAACGATGAGGTTATCGACGGTAAGTCTGAGAGAGGCGGATATCCTGTAATAAGAAAGAATATGAAGCAGTGGGTTATCGACCAGCCTGCATTTGCGGAGAAGCTTCTTGAGGGACTTGATGAGATTGACTGGCCTGAATCGACCAAGGATATGCAGAGACATTGGATTGGAAAATCAGAGGGTGTTGAGGTTGATTTTAAGATTGTCGGAGGAGGAGAGTTCTCAATCTATACGACATGTATAGAGACAATCTACGGTATCACATTCATGGTTCTTGCGCCGGACGGGCAGCTTGTAAAGGAGCTCATGCCTAGAATTGAGAATAAGGAAGAGGTTGAGGCATATATTGCCGAGACACTCAAGAAAAACGATATGGATCGTACTGAGCTTAACAAGACCAAGTCAGGCTGTATGCTCAAGGGAATATATGCCGTCAATCCTGTTAACGGCAAGGAGGTTCCGGTATTTATCGGAGACTTCGTACTTGCAAGCTACGGAACAGGTGCGGTAATGGCTGTTCCGACACACGACCAGAGAGACTTTGAGTATGCCATAGCACACAACATTCCTATGATTCAGGTAATCGACGGCGCTGATGTGAGCGAGCATGCTTTTGAGAAGGGCGATTATCTGGGAAAGGGCTGTAAGCTCATCAATTCCGAGGAATTCACGGGTCTTACAGTTGAGGAAGCCAAGAAGGCAATCACGGATAAGCTTGTTGGAATGGGAATTGCCAGAAGAAAGGTAAATTATCACTTCCGTGAGTGGATATTCGCAAGACAGAGATACTGGGGCGAGCCTGTACCTATCGTATATCTTGAGGACGGTTCAATCCATGTGCTTGCAGATGATGAACTTCCGCTTGTACTTCCTGAACTTGAGGATTATAGGGGAAAGAACGGCCAGGCACCTCTTGAGAATGCAACAGAGTGGAAGCAGTATAATCACAACGGTTTAAAGGGCAAGAGAGAAACCTCAACAATGCCGGGAAGTGCAGGTTCAAGCTGGTACTATATGAGATATATCGACCCGGACAATGACAAGGAGTTCGCAAATCAGGAGCTCTTAAAGCACTGGATGCCGGTTGACTTATATATCGGAGGACCTGAGCATGCCGTAGGACACCTCATGTATTCAAGAATCTGGAATCGTTTCCTCTATGACAAGGGCCTTTCTCCTGTGAAGGAACCGTTCAAGAAGCTTGTACATCAGGGAATGATTCTCGGCTCTAACGGAATCAAGATGGGTAAGCGTTTCCCTGAGTTCGTTGTAAATCCAAGCGATATCGTAAGAGATTACGGTGCAGATACATTAAGACTTTACGAGATGTTCATGGGACCTCTTGAGGCTTCAAAGCCATGGAGCTCAACGGGGGTTGAGGGGGCTAAGAGATTCATTGTGAGAGTGTGGAATTTCTTCACGAATCCTGAGAATATCTCAGATGTCGATAAGGATGAGCTCACAATGCTCTACCATCAGACTGTAAAGAAGGTTACAAATGATTTTGAGAACCTTGCATTCAATACCGCAATCAGCCAGATGATGATATTTGTAAATCAGCTCTACAAGACAGGAACATGTCCGAAGGAGTACGCAGAGGGATTCATAAAGATGCTTTCATGTATCTGCCCTCATGTCGGCGAGGAAATCTGGGCAAGTTTCGGACACGACAACACCATAGCTTATGAGGCATGGCCTGAGTACATCGAGGAGCTTACCGTTGAGGATGCCGTAGAGATAGCGGTTCAGATTAACGGAAAGACCAAGGGAGTTGTCAAGGTTTCCAAGGATGCGGACAAGGACACCGTTCTTGCAGCAGCCAAGGATGCGGTTAAGGATAAGCTTACACCAAATATTGTCAAGGAAATCTATGTTCCGGGCAAGATTGTAAATATCGTATGTAAGTAGCTTTAAATTGAATTTGGTATGAGGAGGTTCGGTATGCATTCACCGCTTGAGATTGCAAGAAATTTTGTCGAGATAGGAATACACAAGGTTAAGCTGTCGGCATGGAAGATGCTTATACTTGGATTTTTTGCCGGAATGTTCATCGGTTTTGCCGGAATTGCGTCGACGACCGCATCTGCTACAATAACGTCAGCGTCCGTAGCCAGACTTGTCAGTGCATGTGTCTTTCCTGCCGGAATGGCTATGGTGCTTGTGGCGGGAAGTGAGCTGTTCACCGGAAATAATCTGATCATAATAAGTGTGCTTCAGAAAAAGACAGGTGTTGTGGGAATGCTTAAAAACTGGTTCTTTGTATTCCTTGGAAATTTTCTCGGAGCCGGATTTGTAGCGATTATGGTGGTGTATGCGCATCTGCCTGACCTCTATGGAGGTCTGCTTGCCGAGAAGATGGTTGCGGCGGCATTGTCGAGAGTGAATCAGACCTTCCTTGAAGCATTTATGAGAGGTATCCTCTGCAATATTCTTGTGTGTATTGCAGTGTGGGCGGCATTTGCCGCAAAGAGGGTTTCGGGAAAGCTCATCATGAGCTTCTGGCCTGTTATGCTCTTTGTACTCTGCGGTTTTGAACACAGCATTGCTGACATTTACTTTGGAATTGCCGGAATAGCAGCCGCAAGCGAGTATGGAGTGGTGGTGGCAGGACTTAACTTCGGAACATTTTTACTTAAGAATCTTTTACCTGTAACTCTCGGAAATATAGTGGGTGGTGCAGGAATCGTCGGTGTCGGTTACTGGCTTGTATACCTTCGCCATACTCCTCTCAGCCCTATGACGATTGAGGCGGAGCAGGAAGAAATCGACATTGCGGAGGAGTATTAATTGAGGGCGAAGGGACGCTCGGAAATGAGGATTTAATGACACAGTATTCATTTTTACAGATAATCATGTTCTTTTTCGTGTACTGTTTCTTAGGATGGATATGGGAGACAGGTTATGTATCAATAAGAACACACAAATTCGTAAACCGTGGATTTCTTCATGGACCTCTCATACCGATATATGGTTTCGGAGCTATGGCGATATTGTTTGCCACACTTCCGGTTAAGGATAACCTATGGCTTGTCTTTATCTGCGGCATGCTTGGAGCTTCGGTTCTTGAGCTTGTGACAGGCTGTACGATGGAAGCAATATTCCATGTCAGATATTGGGACTACACCAATATCCCTACTAACATTAAGGGCTATATAAGCCTGCCGACTTCAATAGTATGGGGATTTTTCTCCATACTTATGATTAAGTTCATTCACAATCCGATTGAACATATTGTTCTCAGCCTTTCAGAGACAGCAACGGAGGTGCTTACGGTAATACTTGTCATGTTCGGAAGTATGGACCTTGGCGTGTCAATCAGAGATGCTCTCGACTTAAAGGAAATCTTAAAGCACATTTCCGAGATGGAGAGTGTGCAGCGGGCACAGAAGCGTATGGATGTGATTGCGGCAGTTATTGACAATGACATGGAGAATTTCAAGGATAAGATTAGCAGCAGACTTACCGGACTTGAGAAGGGAGAGTTCAGACGTATAAAGAGTCTCCTTGACCGTAACCCTTCAGCAAAATCCACAAAATATTCTGAGATGTTCGAAAACTTTAAGAGCACAATCAAGGAGCTTAAAAGACCCGGTAAGAACGAGGAGAGCAAGTAAATCTATGCATTTTTCAGCATCTGCATAAAGAGGTCAAGCCTGCTCTGTTGTTCGGCGGTCATATCATTTTTTAATATGTTTATCATGGCATTGGTTTCATCCTGAGTGAAACTGATGCCTTCTTTTTTTGCTTTGTTAGATACAGCCAGCAGAAGCGGCAGCATCTCGTCGGAGCCTTTGCCTTTGGCTATGTTTGCAAAATTGTTTATGAGTGCGGCTTTTCTCGGGTCAAGACCCTCAGTGATGTGTGATGTGTCCATGTGGATTCTCCTTTCATAATAAAACATATCAGGCAATTGCGAAACTATATAATTGAAAACGGACGTTGTACAAATTTAACAATTCACCACAGGTACGCTTTCGCTACATGAATCACGCAACGGTACATAACGCAGTGAAATACACTGCCTAAGTACCGGCGGCTTCATAGTACCTGCTTGCGAATTTGTTAAATTTGCACAACTGTATATCGTCAAAATTGCGTTTCGCAAATGCCTAATTAATAATATAAAACATAACAGTTATGGTTGAAATTTAGGTTTTGAACGCAGAATAAGCAATCCCCCGCTTCATGTGTACATTAATTGATTCGGCAGCAGATTACAGTAAATCCTCGAATTTGCGGCACATTGCGAGCTGTTCCGGTGACAGGACTCCTGAAAGCAGGTCTATCGGTGATGGCGGAGGCGGCGGGCAGGGCGGCTTCTTAGGCGGACACTTATCCGGTTTTCCACCACCGGGATTTGGCTTATCTTCCGGCTTACAGCCACAGGGCTTGTTGCCACATATTTTGCCATCGCACGGTTGAGGCTTGTGAGATGGCTTATCTTCGGGCGGTGGAGGCGTCGGAGGAGCACAGCAATTACCCGAGGCGAGTGCCGCCTGAAGCTTCTGCGCCTTAATCATGCCTATCATCATATCAAGCTGTTTTTGTTCCTCCGGAGAGCAGTAGCTTTTGAGTTCCGAGAGCATGTCGCTGCCGCAGCACGGCTTAAAGGCACATGCGGGAATTCGGTTATGATTAAAAAAGTCGAGTGTCATATTAAACTCTATTATGCGCACCATCAGACCGAACATTCTCTGCTGGGAAGGCTCCAAAAACGGAATAAGTGCCTTAAGAAGCTGGGTACTCCTTCCGATGGTTCGCTCATCAAATTCAGTTAGGATGATTGTCTGACGCGGTGGCTTTGGAGGCATGATGCTGTCCTTTGCTGTATTCAAATCCGTTATCATTAAATTATATGCGTGATGGGGGAAGATATGAGTGGGGAATGGGAATATTATTTACGGCACAACGATGATAAAATCAGGCTGTGCATTTTCCCAGTATGTGCTTCGGTTGAGGAGCTTTTTTGAGTTGATGGAGAAGTCGATTAAAATTGAATAAGTATAATTTAATTAAGCAGGGGTGTTAGCATGGCACCCCTGCTTTTGTGACGGCTTCCGATTAGAAGCCGCATCCGCCTCCGCAGAATAAGAGGATGAGAATTAACCAGATACAACTGTTGTTGCAGCCACCGTTGCCGCCACAGCCGCAGTCGTCGCCGTTGCCGCATCCGAATACGTTGGAGAGACCTGTTCCGTTGCCGTTGCCGCAGAAACAGGAGAGAAGGATAATCCAGAGGATAATGCTGCAGCTGTTGCATCCTCCGTTGTTAGAATTGCCACATCCGCATCCACCGCTGCATCCGCAGTTTGTTGCCGCTAAATCACTCACTATTTAGTTCCTCCAAAATCTTTATACACTTCATAATATGATGGAACGAGGAATGTGTTACAAATCTTCTCTTGTTTTTTTAGTCTTGATATTGTATGATACAAGAAAAATAGCCGTGGACGGCATGTGCAGATGGAGGACTTTATGGATAAGATTAAGATGACAACACCTCTTGTGGAGATGGACGGAGACGAGATGACAAGAGTGCTCTGGAAAGAGATTAAGGAGGAGCTTTTACTTCCTTTTGTCGACCTCAATACAGAGTATTATGATTTGGGTCTTGAGTACAGAAATGAGACGAACGACCAGGTTACCATAGATGCTGCCATGGCTACTAAAAAGTACGGAGTTGCCGTTAAGTGTGCCACAATCACACCTAATGCAGCCAGAATGACGGAGTATAATCTTAAGGAGATGTGGAAGAGTCCTAACGGAACTATCCGTTCAATTCTTGACGGAACCGTATTCCGCGCCCCAATCATTGTAAAAGGTGTTGAACCTCTTGTGAAGAACTGGAAGAAGCCGATTACGATTGCAAGACATGCTTACGGCGATGTGTACAAGGCTGTCGAGATGAAGGTGCCGGGAGCGGGAAAGGCAGAGCTTGTATACACTGATGCGGAGGGCAATGAGAAGAGAGAGCTTATCCATAATTTCAAGGGTTCAGGTGTTATACAGGGTATGCATAATGTCGACGCTTCCATAGAGAGCTTTGCGAGAAGCTGCTTTAACTATGCACTTGACACAAAACAGGACGTATGGTTTGCGACAAAGGATACCATATCTAAGAAGTATGACCACACATTTAAGGATATTTTTGCGGAGATATTTAAGAAAGAGTATGAGGATAAGTTTAAGGAGGCAGGAATCGAGTATTTCTACACGCTTATTGATGATGCCGTTGCGCGTGTTATACGTTCGGAGGGCGGATATATCTGGGCTTGTAAGAATTACGACGGAGATGTAATGAGTGACATGGTTGCTACTGCGTTTGGTTCACTCTCAATGATGACGTCGGTTCTTGTATCTCCTCAGGGCTATTATGAGTATGAGGCTGCACATGGAACGGTTCAGCGTCATTATTACCGTTATCTCAAGGGGGAGCAGACCTCAACCAACCCTATTGCAACTATCTTTGCATGGAGCGGAGCCTTAAGAAAGAGAGGAGAGCTTGACAACATTCCTGAACTTATGCAGTTTGCTGACAAGCTTGAGAAGGCGACAATCGATACTGTTGAGGGAGGACAGATGACAGGCGACCTTGCCCTCATCACATCAATCAAGGATGCAAAGACACTCAACAGCATTGATTTCATTAAGGCGATACGAGCTGAGCTTGAGGCAGAGCTTTAAGAAAAGGTATCGGTGTACGGATTATGATTAAGCTTATACTAAGTGATGTCGACGGCACTCTCCTTCACAGAGGAGAGGGCGCGTTTGACGAGCATGTATTTGAGGTTATAGAGAAATTATATGCAGAGGGAATACATTTTGCGGCTGCGAGCGGACGAGGATATGGAGACCTCAACAGGCTTTTTGCACCTGTGAAGGATAAGATGGCGTTCGTATGCAGTGACGGAGCAATGACAATAGCTGACGGCAGCGTGCTTGAGATTAATGCGATGAACAGGAGCGACGTGAGAGCACTTGTTAATGACATCACATACACGGAAGGCTGTGAATTTCTTCTGTACGGGCGTGAGAAGCTGTACATACGTCCTAAGACCCGCGGATATGAGGAGTTTATTATAGACCGATATGGTGACAGCATAGTGCTTGTTGACAATGTCGATGGAATAGATGATGATTTTCTTAAGCTTTCGGTGTACTCCAAGAATGGTGTCGATTCATGCAGCAGTCATTTTGAGAAGCGATGGAGCGATACATTTGAGCTTGTGTATAATGCCAATAACTGGATGGAATTTGTTGCCGACGGAATCTGTAAGGTGTCGGGCGTGAAGGCTCTTTGTGGAAGATACGGCATTGACATGGATGAGGTTATGGCGTTCGGTGACGGCGGCAATGACGTTAAGCTTCTCGGGACGGTTGCTTATGGATATGCCATGGACTATGCACCAGAGGCGGTAAAAGCAGCAGCAGGGTATGTGACTGACGATGTCATGGAGACAATACGAAGAGAGGTACTTGGGAAGAACATATAGGGTGTGCGATTGTAAAAATTGAGGGTTGACATTGCACTTTTTTTGAAATATACTCTCTAAGTAAAGCGTTGACGAGAAGAGTACCGGGATAAGATTTTTTCAGAGAGAGACACATTCGGTGCGAGTGCCTTATAATACTGTTTCGGGAAGACCACCTCTGAGCGGCCTTAATGCGGCACGGTGATTCCGTTATCATCACAATGAGATATTCCCGTTTATATAATGAGAATAATAAGGGTGGAACCGCGGATTAGATTTTATTCGCCCCTTATACAGATGGAAAGCCACTGTATAAGGGGCTTTTTATATGCATAAATTGCCGTGGTAAAGCGGCGAAGCTTTTTGGAAGATTTAAGAAAAGGAGAATTTTTAAAATGGTAGATTTTAAAGCAGATGAGAGATTAAACACACTCAACCATTCATGTGCACATGTTATGGCACAGGCAGTTAAGCATCTTTACCCTGATGCAAAGTTCTGGGTAGGACCTGTTGTGAAAGAAGGCTTTTACTACGATATCGACCTTGGAGATGTAGCTGTAAATGACGAGATAATTGCGGCTATTGAGAAGGAAATGAAGAAAATCTGCAAGGAAGGCAAGAAGATTTTCAGAAGAGAGGTATCTAAGGCTGAAGCTCTTGAGATGTTCAAGGATGATATGTATAAGCTTGACCTCATAAATGGTCTTGAGGATGGCAATATCACGGTTTATGACCAGGGAGATTTTACGGATCTCTGCCGCGGACCTCACGTGGATAACACTAAGCTCTGCAAGAACTTCAAGCTTGTTAAATATTCAGGTGTTTACTGGAAGGGTGATGCCAACAATCATGTCATGCAGAGAATATACGGAGTATGTTTCCCTACACCTGAGGAGCTTGATGAACATCTTAAGCTGCTTGAGGAGGCTAAGGAGCGTGACCACAGAAAAATCGGAAAGGAAATGGAAATCTTCATGACCGATGACCTCATCGGACGTGGACTTCCTATGTTCTTGCCAAAGGGATATACGGTATGGCAGGAGCTTGAGAACTATATCAAGGCTAAGGAGAGAAAGCTCGGATATCTTCACGTTATGACACCTTGTGTAGGTACCGTAAGTCTTTATAAGACATCGGGCCACTGGGATCATTACAAGGAGAATATGTTCCCTGCTATGGAGGTTGAAGGAGAGTCATTTGTATTAAGACCTATGAACTGTCCTCATCATATGATGATATATGCCAATAAGATGCATTCATATAAGGATCTTCCGCTTAGAATCGGTGAGATTGCACATGACTTCAGATTTGAGGCGAGCGGTACTCTCAAGGGAATTGAGCGAGGAAGACATTTCTGCCAGAATGATGCACATCTTTTTGTTACACCTGAGCAGATTGAGTCAGAGTTTTCCAAGGTGGTTGACCTTATTTTTGACACATACAAGGATTTCGGTATTACGGATTACAGGTGTGTACTTTCTCTCAGAGACCCTGAGGATAAGGTTAAGTATCATGATGATGATGAGATGTGGAACAATGCAGAGAATGCTCTCAGAAAGGTATTAAATGACCTTGGTATCGAGTACACGGAGGAGATTGGTGAGGCTGCTTTCTATGGTCCTAAGCTTGATGTAAATGTTAAGCCTGCCGTAGGTAACGAGTATACTCTTTCAACCTGCCAGCTTGATTTCTGTCTCCCGGCTAAGTTCAATTTAACATATGTGGACAAGGATGGTCAGAAGAAGACTCCTGTTGTTCTTCACAGAGCAATTCTTGGTTCTCTCGACAGATTTATGGCTTATATACTTGAGGAGACCAAGGGCAATCTTCCGTTATGGCTTGCACCTGTACAGGCGGTTATTCTCCCTGTTAAGAACGAGGATGAGGAGCTCAATGCATACTCTCATGAGCTGTATGATTTCCTTGCCGATAACGGAATCAGAGTTGAGATTGATGAGAGAAATGAGAAGCTCGGTTACAGAGTTCGTGAGGCCCAGGTTAAGAAGACACCTTATCTCATCGTACTTGGTAAGAATGAGGCCAATGATAAGACCGTAAGCTACAGACTTCACGGTGAGCAGAACTCAACAACGGTATCTAAGGATGAGTTCCTTGCAATGTTAAAGGATGAGATTGCGACAAAAAAGCTTAATCCGGCTGCAGCAAAATAAGTAAAGAGAGTTTTAGTGAAAGACCTTCGATTTTTCGGGGGTCTTTTGCGATTGGAGAATAGAATGACGGTTAATTACAAAATGGTTTTACAGTATGACGGTACGCGTTACAACGGCTGGCAGAAGCAGGGAAACACGAAAAATACGATACAGGGTAAGCTTGAGGAGATTTTATCGAGATATTTTTTTCAGGAGCTTGAGCTTAACGGTTCGGGAAGAACGGATGCAGGGGTTCACGCCGCGTGTCAGACAGCTAACTTTAAGGTGGATTACTCAAAGAAAAATGCAGAAAAAGACATGGTAGATATGAGTACACCGGCTGCTATCATGGATGAACTTAACGGATTTCTTCCGGAGGATATACGAATTTTAAGCCTTGAGATGGTTGATAACCGCTTTCATGCGAGACTTAACGCTGTGGGTAAGGAATACAGATACTATATCAGTCTTGACAGAAAGCGTGATGTGTTTGCAAGGAGATATATGGCTGCAATCGAACATCCTGAAAGACTTGATATTGAAAAGATGAAATCGGCATCCGAAAAACTTATCGGAGAGCATGATTTTCAGGGATTTTCCGATAACAAGTCAAAAAAGAGCACGGTAAGAAGAATTGACAATGTGGATTTTAATATTTGTGACATGGGAAATGACGGAAAGTGTCTTGAAATCATTTTCAGGGGCAATGGATTTTTGTATCACACCGTAAGACTACTTGTGGGAACACTTCTCTCGATTGGACTTAACGAGAGTAAAGCTGATATAATAGAGGCCGTTTTTGAGAGTCGGGACAGACGCAAGGTGCCTTATATGGCTCCGGCGGAAGGTCTGTTTTTGTATAAGGTGGAGTATTGAAATGGAGGAAAAATGAACGGTACAGGTTACGCAAAGCTGGAAAAAAATCTTATTGATATTATAAAAGAGCAGCAGATAAAGCTCGGATACTGCGATGAGGAGGTAAGAATGTACTATCCGCTCTCGTCGCTAAATCATTTCTTTGGAGCGGAGGAGGATGCCGAGACAATGCTTGAGAGGCTGCAGCCTTCAAGTCAGCCGGAGGAGTTTAAAGAAAAGCTCGGAAATGTAGAGGTGACACAGAGCAAGGGACGTTTCTGCTTTCTGATTTCCAAGGAGGGTGGAAAATATGTTCATGAGAATGCGGCAGCAGACAGCTTTCTTGCCGGGCTCATAGCCTATGTCGGCGGGCATGACTGCACGATGCAGGGAATATTTGATTTGTTTCACGCGTATTCAAATAATGTGGTTATTGAGAAAGCGGGGGACGATGAGTTCGACTATGTGATATACTTTGGGCATGGGGCGGAGAAAGGTCAGACGGTGGACAGCGATGAGTATTATTACTGCTTTAAGGACGAGGGCTGCCACATAATATATCACAGGTTTCTGCCGGAGGATTACAGGGATTTGTTTAAATAAAAGCTTGACAAAAACATTTGGTGTGATAGAATTTACATTATCGTTGAGTGTTTTTGTGACATTGACCTGACGCTCAGCATTAATATGTAAAAAGCTGTGAAGACGAAGATTATACATTGTAACATGATTAACGTGACAGTGTATGATGAGTAGACAGATATATTTCCGACAGAGAGAGTGGGTCATCGGCTGGAAGCCTGCTTAAGGTTCAGATATCTGTCAAAGTTCCCGTCGGAGCTTCATTCCTGAAGGATTTCTTGTAGGGAGTGACGTATGTGCACGTTACGCATTAATTGAGTGCCCGGTATGTCCGGGAATCAGGGTGGTACCGCGAGATTAAGCCTCGTCCCTCAGTAATGAGGGACGAGGCTCTTTTTTAGTGTATAAATTGTTTTCAAATGATGTTCAGATTTTATGCTTGCATAATAATCTGAATATCATTTAGAAAATATAACGGAAATGAGCAAGCAGGCTGATAAGCCGGATTGCGAATTTGCGTGGCAATCGTGAGATTGCGAGGCAAGGAACGATTGCCGTTTATACACGTTAACACCGCGAACTTCATAGGAAAGAAGAAAAGGAGAAAAGACATGTTTAATGCAGATGAATTGAAAAAGAAATTCTTAAATGACATTGAGACAGCCCGATCAGAGAGCCAGCTCTCCGATGTATGGAAAACCTATCTCAGCAAGAACGGTTCCGTACAGGGACTTATGAATGGAATTAAGGAGGTTGCCAAGGAAGAGAAGAAGGCTTACGGTCAATTCGTAAATGAGGTTAAGAACTGGGTACAGGAAAAGTACGATGAGAAGAAGAAGGAGATAGAAGAACTCGAGCTTCAGCAGAAGTATGAGAGAGAGACTATCGACGTAACTGTTCCTGTTAAGACAAGACCTATGGGAAATCTTCATCCGCTCACAGCCGTTAAGTATGAGATGATTAACGTGTTTGCAGGAATGGGATTTGAGATTTTTGAAGGACCTGAGATAGAGGATGATGACCACAATTTTACAAGACTTAATGTGCTTAAGGATCATCCGTCAAGAGATATGCAGGATACATTCTGGCTCACCGACGATCTGCTTCTCCGCACACATACGTCACCGGGACAGATTCGTACAATGGATGCAAAGAAGCCTCCTATCAAGGTATTGGTTCCGGGTAAGGTATTCCGTTCGGACTCAGATGCAACACATTCACCGATGTTCAGCCAGATGGAGGGTCTTGTTGTAGATAAGCACATCACACTCTGCGACCTTCAGGGAATGCTTGATGAGTTCGTTAAGAAGCTTTTTGCGGGCGAAGTAAAGACGAGACTCAGACCTTCATATTTTCCGTTTACGGAACCGTCTGTTGAGGTTGATGTAAGCTGCTTTAAGTGCGGTGGATGCGGATGCTCACTCTGCAAAGGAACAGGCTGGATAGAGGTTCTTGGCGGAGGTATTGTTAACAAGAAAGTGCTTGAAAACTGCGGAATCGATTCCGATGAATATTCAGGACTTGCATTCGGTATCGGCATCGAGCGTATAGCAATGCTTAAGTATGGTATCAATCACATGGGTAAGCTTTTTGAGAATGATATTGATTTCTTAAAGCAGTTTAAGGCATAACAGCCGGAAATGGAGAATAGATATGAAAGTATTACTTAGTTGGTTAAAGGATTATGTAGATATAGATGTCACTCCGCAGGAGCTTGAGAAAAAGTTCTTTGGTGCAGGTTTTGAAGTCGAGGGAGTTGAATACCTCGGTGAAAATATTGAGAAGGTTTATGTGGGACAGGTCACTTCGATAGAGAAGTATGAGGGAACACACCTTTACATCTGTCATATTGACTGCGGAGAGCAGGGACATGACCATCTTATTTTGACGGGTGCGGACAATGTATTTCAGGGTGCCAAGGTTCCGGCATGTATAGTGGGAGCAAAGCTTCCTAACGGTATGGATATAACCCCGAGAAAGATGAAGGATATGATGTCCTATGGAATGCTCTGCTCAGGCGGAGAGTTAGGTCTTAATAAGGACTGGTATAAGGGAGCTGACGTAAACGGTATTATGATACTTGATGATGACGCTCCTGTCGGTGAGGATATCAAGACATACCTCGGACTTGATGATTATGTGTTTGATATATCAGTGACGGCCAACAGACCTGACTGCCAGTCGGTTCTCGGTCTTGCGCGTGAGGTTGCCGCATTCCTTGGAAAGGAAATCAAGCTTCCTGATATGAGCTACACCTGTGATGAGGTGACTAAGCCGGAAATCAGCGTGACCGTTGAGAGTAAGGATATCTGTCCAAGATATTTAGGACATTATGTATATGATGTTCAGTATAAGGAAGCTCCGCTCTGGATGAAGAGAAGACTTATTGCAGTCGGACACAATGCTATAAACGCGATGGTTGATATAACCAACTACGTTCTTGTTGAGATTGGACAGCCTATGCATGCATTTGATCTTAATACTCTTGAAGGCTCATCAATTATTGTGAGAAGAGCTGAGGATGGAGAGAAGCTTGTTACGCTTGATGGCAAGGAGAGAGTTCTTACACATAACAATCTTCTTATATGTGATAAGGTAAGGGCAGTAGGACTTGCAGGTGTCATGGGTGGTCTTAACAGTGAGATTACCGAGAATACCAAGGAAGTTCTCTTCGAGTCAGCTAAGTTTATGAAGGATAACGTAAGAAAGACAGCAAGAGGTCTTGGTATTCAGTCGGATGCGGCTTCAAGATATGAGAAGGGTATTGATGAGTACTCTGTAGAGTGCGGTATGGCAAGAGCACTCAATCTTGTGACGAAGCTTGGAGTGGCTAAGGTAAGCTCTACACACTTTGATGTCAGTGCAGGTGCATCAACTGAGAAGAGAGTGATAAAGGTTCCTACGGCAAAGGTTAATTATGTGCTTGGTATTGAAGTGCCTGAGAATGAGATGGTAAGAATTTTAAAGAATCTTGCCTTCGATGTGGAGCTTAGTGATGGGGTACTTACACTTGCGGTTCCTCGTTATCGTGAAGATATTGAGAACTATCAGGATATCGCTGAGGAGATAATAAGAGAGTACGGTTATGACAAGGTTGTTCCTACATTCCTCGGAGAAGCACTGGTAACTAACGGAGGACTCAATGCTGCGCAGAGTAAGGAGCTTTCCGTAAAGAATTTCCTCTGTACCCAGGGCTATTATGAGATTCAGACAATTGCCATGACATCCAAGGATGAGTTTGATGAGTTCCTGATTCCTGCTGATGCTAAGGAGAGAAAGGTTATAGAGATATTGAATCCTATAACAGAGAATCTCAGCATTATGAGAACGCTCATGGCTCCTGCCATGGTAAGGGCAATCGAGAACAATATCAAGAACGGAAATACGGATTTGAGGTTCTTCGAGCTTGCCAATGTATATATTCCTAAGTCATTACCGCTCACGGAGGCACCCGATGAGGTTAAGACATTGTGCCTTGGTACATCAGGTTCGGAGGAAGATTTCTTCACAATGAAGGAAACACTTGAGAATCTTGCTTCCTATAATAATATCAAATTTACCTATAAGAGAGGTAATGTCCCGTATCTTCATCCGGGAAGAACGGCAGAGGTATATTGTGACGGTACATTGATAGGTACATTTGGTCAGTTAAGATATGATGTTGTTGATTCGATGGCTATTGCCAAGGATAAGAAAAGCGACACTAAGATATTTATTGCCGAGCTCAACTATGATGTCTTAAAAACTAAGTTTAAAGAGGAGATAACATACACACCGGAGTCGACATTTGCCAAGACAGGCAGAGATATCGCAGTGATAGTTGACAAGAAGGTTGAGTGTGGTGATATCATTGCCACAATCGAGAAAGCTGATGCACTTGTATCTGAGGTTGATGTTTTCGATATTTTTGAGAGCGAAAAGCTTGGCTTCGGCAAGAAGAGCATGGCATTCAGAATTGTGTTTGCATCACATGAGCAGGATGTAACCGACGAGATGACAGACAAGGCTGTGGACGGAATAGTCAAGCTTTTAAGAGATGTATACGGTGCTCTTATGAGAAGCTGACAGTTGGAAAATCTGTTATTTTAAAAGATAAAAGCTGTGACCCGGGTCCCTCAATATGGGACATCCGGGTTGCAGCTTTTGCTATTTCAGTAAATGGTAAAAATGAAATAACAATATAGGCCTAATTGCCTATAATGCAATAGAACAATAACTATAGATTTTAGGTGCCGTTGAGGATATAATAACAACATATAATTGTATACACAGGAGTGAAGTATTTTGAATTTACATGATTTTAGTTATGATTTACCGCAGGAGCTTATTGCACAGGATCCGTTAGAGGACAGATCTTCATCGAGGCTTATGCTGCTTGATAAGAATACAGGTGCCATACAGCACAAGATATTTAAGGATATAGTTGACTATATCAATCCCGGAGACTGTCTTGTTCTCAATAATACGAAGGTTATTCCGGCAAGACTTATGGGTGTAAGAGAGGGAACCGGAGCTTCTATAGAGGTTCTTCTGTTAAAGAGACGAGAGAATGATATATGGGAAGTGCTTGTAAAGCCCGGAAAGAAGGCAAGACCGGGAGACAGAATAGTGTTCGGTGAAGGCAGATTAACTGCTGAAGTGCTTGATGTTGTCGAGGATGGAAACCGACTTATACGGTTTTACTATGACGGTGTGTTCGAGGCAGTGCTTGACGAATTGGGACAGATGCCTCTTCCTCCGTATATTACACATAAGCTTCAGGATAAGAACAGATACCAGACAGTGTACGCTAAGTATGAGGGTTCAGCGGCGGCACCTACAGCCGGGCTTCATTTTACCAAGGAACTTCTGGAAACGCTTAAGAATAAGGGGGTTATCATAGCGAATGTTACTCTTCATGTAGGACTTGGAACATTCAGACCCGTCAAGGTTGAGAACATACAGGAGCATCATATGCATTCTGAGATGTTTGTTGTGACTGAGGAGGAAGCGGCAAAGATTAATGCTGCCCGTGCGGCAGGAGGAAGAATAATCTGCGTCGGAACAACGAGCCTTAGAACTCTTGAGTCGACTACGGATGAGAACGGAATCGTGCATCCTGACAGCAGAGAGACGGATATATTCATATATCCGGGATATAAGTTTAAGGCGGCAGATTGTCTTATAACGAATTTTCATCTGCCGGAGTCAACACTTCTCATGCTGGTATCGGCACTTGCCGGACGGGAGAATATTCTCAATGCTTATGAGACTGCAGTTAAGGAAAAATACAGATTTTTCAGTTTTGGAGACGCAATGTTCATTTCATAGAAGGAGGAAGGTATAATGTCGGAAATTCAAGAGAAGAGAAAGTCAAAGAGAATGGGAATCAATGTAAAGATTAAGCTTCAGAAGGTGACTGACAATCATGTTCCGATGGGACTTAAAGAGGAAGAATTTGAAGTGAATGTTGTTAACATTTCAAAGGATGGAATGGCATTCAGAACAAAGGAGAGACTTGCTCTTAATTCATTTTACGATACACAGGTTGTATTGTGGACAAAGGAATCCTTCGATACCGTTATCGAGATTGTGAGAATGGAGAACTTTGGCGAGGAAGAGACATTATATGGCTGCCGCTTTGTCGGAATAAGCGCTGCTGATCAGTTTAAAATAGATGTTTATCAGATAGTATCTGAGAACTGATACGGCGTGGGGAGAGAATAATTATGGTGGAATGTGTTAATCTCAGGAAAAAATATATGACTGTGACGGCTGTGGAGGATATTTCGCTTAATATTCAGGCGGGAAAGATGTACGCACTGTTAGGTCCTAACGGAAGCGGTAAGACCACACTCATGAAGATGATTGCGGGGCTCACGAGACAGACATCGGGCACGCTTCTGTATGAGGGACAGCCGATTGGCGTGGAGTCTAAGAAACATATCGCTTATATGCCTACGGAGAGCTATTTCTATTCCTACATGAATTGTCTTGATATCGGCAAATATTACAGTGACTTTTTTGAGGATTTTTCAATGGAGAAGTACAGACAGCTTCTTGATGAGATGGAGCTTGATATCAGACAGAAGGCGAATAAAATGTCATCTGGAATGATGGCAAAGCTTAAGATTGCGGCAACACTTGCAAGGGACAGCAGACTGATAATGCTTGATGAACCGCTTAACGGAATTGACATAATTGCCCGCGAGAAGATTATTAACACAATAATGGCAAGTGCTGACGGACACAGAGCATTCATACTGTCAAGCCATCTTGTTGATGAACTTGAGAAGATAATTGACTATGCTGTCTTCATAAAGAAGGGTACAGTCATCATGCAGGGAGATGCTGAGGCTCTATGTCAGGAGTCGGGCAAGTCGATTGTTGAACTCTATAAGAGTATCTATGCATAGAGCGGGGGAGAATGATATGCTAAAGCTTATAAAATACGAGTTTCGTAAAAATTTGTATGGAATTGCGGTAATGCTGGGCATTATTGCACTTGCTCAGATATATTTTATGTATGCCTGCTTTATTGACCAGAACAGGAATAAGGCACTTGCCGGTGCATGGATATTGTTCTTTTGCGCTGTTGTGTGCTTCTTTATGGTATTTGCGTTCGGAATTGTCACATACAGCAGGGAATTGTCGAACAAGACCAGCTATCTTGTGTTCATGACTCCTAACAGGTCGATAAAGATTATCGGTTCCAAGCTTTTGTTCACCTTTCTGAACGGGGTGATGGTTGCACTACTGCTTGCCGGGCTGTGGCTTATAGACTGGAAGCTTCTGATGGATATGTGGGAGCAGGAGGTAAGCGTAATCGAGATGGTATTTGACCTTGTGAAGAATTTCGGAATTAATGTTACCGATATTGCCTACGGAATTTCTTTATTTGTCATTAATTTCCTTATCAATTTCTTCATGGCTGTCACACTGGCTTATCTGTGCATTACATTAACCGCAACGGTACTACAGAACCGAAAGATTAAGGGATTAATAAGTGTTATTCTGTACATATTCTTGTTCTATGCAGTCAATAAAATCGGAGGTCTGCTTCCTGTATTGTATGAGTCACCTGAGAACATGCAGCAGGTGGTAATAACAGCCCTGCCGTGTATGGTTTTCTTTCTTATTATAATAGCAGGAGCTGTTGTGGGAACAGCGCAGCTTCTCGACAAGAAAGTAAGCTTATAAAATAATATGTAAGATATCAGGGTCAAAAGGTCAGAAATCTGAAGCAATCCGGTATCATTGGGGGCAAAATACCTTTTGACCCCAACATCATATGTAATATTTAGCTGTATGCAAAGCATAATAAGCCTTGCATGCAGCTTTTTTATGATACCATCAGGGTGGAGAGAAAACGACGCTGTATGAGAAGGATGAACTGCAGATGGGAATTGACGATATCATTAGCATATGTTATAATTATTTTTGTAGAGACATGATGTGAGAACAAACGTGATTTATAAGAGGAGGTGTATTGCGAAAGAAGGTAGAGTGCAGCCAATAAATGACACGCTTTAACAAGCGGCTGTTGGCAACCATTGGAACTATTGTTGTTTTATGAAGCTAAGAAGCCATTGGATTTTCCATCACATATTTAGCGGGGAAGTTAAAACAATTCTTACTGTACTGTTTTATAGCCACTTATTTGTGCTTGAAAGCTTATTGTTTATATTACATTTTGCATTCTTTTAGGAATTAGTAGTTTCAATGTTTACGCAAAAGAAAAAAATGTCAAGTAATTTCTTCGACTGAGTTGGATATCATTGGTAAATTAGTAAAACAGGATAGCGAATTAAAAGGCTTTACAACTTTTAATATTTGTAATATTGAAAGCTTATTAACATATTCAAATGGAAATGCATATGAATTACAGATGTTCTATAATGATACTGAATATATTGGATATATTATTTGGGATAAAGTGAATAATGTTATATGTGAAATTTCATTAAATTATCCATCGTATATCATATTTATGCAAACAAAAGATATTACTAATGCAGAATGTTACTATGATTCTGGAATATATTATGTGATTTATGATGGGATAATTTCATACTTGGACGAATTTGGAAATGTATATAATATTGTAAATCCAACAGAAACAGTGCCATTTTCAGTACTTCCAAATGTAACTCCACAGCTTCAACAAAATGATAATTGTATAGTGGCAGCGCTTGCAAACGTAATGTATTATTGGTCTAATAATGGATATACTGCGTTAAATTATATGTCATCATTTGAGGCAATAAAGCAAGCAATTAGTTCTTTGTTTAATAATTCATATGCAAATAATTCAGTTCCATCGGTTGCGGAAGGCTATGTTAAAAGTTGTTGCAGTTCATGGAGTGTTGTGTCGAATGTTATTTGGCAACCAAGCATATCTGACTATACTTACGAAATAGACAGGGGATATCCTTGTATGGTAGGTTTTGCAGCAGCACCGGGTTCATATAGTGAGAGTGTGGGTCATATGACAATGGGTTGCGGATATATAATGCAGAATAGTAATACTTATCTATTGGCACTTGCGGATGGTCATAGCCCATCAATAGTGTATAAACTTTGGTCATCGGTATATAATGACTGTATTATTACTGTTAATATTTTTAAATAAATTCTAACTAATAAAAACTGTATAGGGGGTAGACATAAAATGAAAAAAAGAGTATTTGCGTTTTTTATTGTGTTAAGCATGGCTGTTTTGCTGTGTGCCTGCCAAGGTAAAGACCAAAAGGATTCTGATATACAGATTACGGATACCGCACAGCAGGAGAGCGTGACGGGAAGAAAGCAGAATGAGGTGGCGAAGATATATCTTTATTATAATGATATATTATATGTTCATGATTCATCAAGTACTAAAAACAGTGCAACAGCCGCCGTGTTTGACCTTTGGTTTCCTGATTATGAATGTGTTGGCGAAATTACTGTTTCAAGTAACGAAATACCGAATCGTAATATGGAAGCAAGCTGCGTTAATGCCGGAACTAAGCTGTACTGCAAAGATGATAATATAGTATTGTATGACGGTACTAACATATATGAGATGAAAACGGATAATTAGCGGTAAAAATATCCCTTAACCCCAAAAACAGCTGTGAGAGCTAGCTCACAGCTGTTTTTGGGTTAAAAAATGAACAAAATATAAAATAAGAATAAATTTAAAAATTAATGTTGACAAATATATAAAGGAGTGCTATTTTTAGTATATCAAAAATGTTAGCACTCAAATAAAAGGAGTGCTAATAAAGAAAGGTAGGAGGCAGATGGAACTTGACGATAGAAAAGTTAAGATATTAGAGGCAATCATCCGCAACTATCTTGAGACAGGCGAACCGGTAGGTTCAAGGACCATTTCAAAATATACGGACTTGAATCTCAGCTCAGCCACCATAAGAAATGAGATGGCTGACTTAGAGGAGCTTGGATACATTATTCAGCCTCATACTTCAGCGGGAAGAATTCCTTCCGACGCAGGCTACAGATTGTATGTGGACAGAATGATGGCAGAGAAGAAGCAGGAACTTGATGATAAGGAGCATGAGCTTCTTAAGATGCAGGATATGCTTCTTGATAAGGTGGATAAGGTTGAGACGCTCTTACAGAATGTTGCTAAGACACTCGCCGATAACACCAATTATGCAACACTTGTCACTGCACCTAAGTATACCGGTAACAGACTTAAGTTCATACAGCTTTCACAGGTTGAACCGGGACAGATACTTATGGTTATAGTGACAGATGGTAATCTTATCAAGAACAAGATTATTGAGGTAGATTCAGAGCTTGATAATGAGACACTTCTTAAGCTCAATCTTCTTCTTAACAGCAGTCTTAACGGACTTACGGTTGAGGAGATTAATCTGACACTGATATCTAAGCTCACGGGGCAGGCAGGAGAATATTCCAAGCTTATACGTGATATATTAGATGCAGTAGCTGAGGTGGCAGGTTCACCGGATGATCTTCAGATATACACCAGCGGTGCGACGAATATTTTCAAATATCCTGAGTTGTCAACACAGTCTAAGGCAAGTGAGCTTATCTCCACTTTTGAGGAGAAGAAAGAACTTTCACAGCTCGTCAATGACACACTCAATAAGGATGATAACACGGGAATTCAGATATATATCGGCAATGAGACACCGGTTCAGACCATGAAGGATTGCAGTGTGGTAACAGCAACGTATGAGCTTGATGAAGGTGTCAAGGGAACCATCGGAATTGTCGGACCTAAGCGAATGGACTATGAGAAGGTGGTGGAAGCACTTAAGAGTATCAAGGTTCAGCTTGATTCGAAGTTTAAGGATAGTTAGAAAGGTGGAGAACAGATGGCAGAGCAGTATGAAGAGAATGTAGAAAATATTTCAAATGAGAACACACAGGATAATGAGTGTTCCAATGAGAATAAAGAACAGACTGTTGAGGAAACTGTTGCAGAGGAAACTGTAGAAGATACACAGGAAAGTGAAGCACAGGAGACTTCAGAGGAATCCGAGGGACAGGAATCGGCAGAAGATGGCAGTAAGAAAAAAGGCTTCTTCGGAAAAGACAAAAAGGAGAAGAAGGATAAAAAAGATCAGAAGATTGATGAGCTGACTGACCAGTATCGAAGAACTCTTGCAGAGTTTGATAATTACCGCAAGAGAACTGAGAAAGAAAAAACAGCGATGTTTGAGGTGGGAGCGAAGAACATAATTGAGAAGCTTCTGCCGGTTATAGACAGCTTTGAGAGAGGTCTTGCAACCGTATCTGAGGAACAGAAGGCAGAGCCTTTTGTCGAGGGTATGGATAAGATATATAAGCAGCTTGTTAAGCAGCTTGAAGATGCAGGAGTTAAGGAAATCGAGGCGCTTGATAAAGAGTTCGATCCTAATCTTCACAATGCGGTTATGCATGTGGATGATGAGAATGTCGGAGAGAACATAATCGTCGAGGTATTCCAGAAGGGCTATACTTACCGTGACAGTGTGGTTCGACACAGCATGGTAAAGGTAGCTAACTAAGATTTAGGAAACTATACATTTCATATAATTTCAGGAGGAAAAAATTATGAGTAAGATTATTGGTATTGATTTAGGAACAACTAATTCATGTGTAGCTGTTATGGAAGGTGGTAAGCCTGAGGTTATCGCCAATACAGAGGGTGTTCGTACAACACCGTCAGTCGTTGCATTCACTAAGACAGGAGAGAGACTTGTAGGTGAGCCTGCTAAGCGTCAGGCAGTTACCAATGCTGAGAAGACTATTTCTTCCATTAAGAGACATATGGGTACGGACTACAAGGTAACAATTGATGATAAGAAGTATACACCACAGGAGATTTCAGCCATGATTCTCCAGAAGCTTAAGGCAGATGCCGAGAGCTATCTTGGTGAGAAGGTAACAGAGGCAGTCATCACTGTTCCTGCATACTTCAATGATGCAGAGCGTCAGGCAACCAAGGATGCAGGTAAGATTGCAGGTCTTGATGTAAAGAGAATTATCAATGAGCCTACAGCAGCCGCACTTGCTTATGGTCTTGACAATGAGCAGGAGCAGAAGATTATGGTATATGACCTCGGTGGTGGTACATTCGATGTATCTATCATTGATATCGGTGATGGTGTCATTGAGGTTTTGGCTACCAACGGTGATAAGCAGTTAGGTGGAGACGATTTCGACCAGAGAATTACAGATTATATGCTCTCTGAGTTCAAGAAGAATGAGGGTGTAGACCTTTCTAACGATAAGATGGCACTTCAGAGATTCAAGGAAGCAGCAGAGAAGGCTAAGAAGGAGCTCTCAACAGCTACAACAACCAACATCAACCTTCCGTTCATCACAGCTACGGCAGATGGCCCTAAGCATTTTGATATGAACCTCACAAGAGCTAAGTTCGATGAGCTTACACATGATCTTGTTGAGAGAACGGCAATCCCTGTTCAGAACGCATTAAGAGATGCAGGTATCTCTGCTTCAGAGCTTACAAAGGTATTACTTGTAGGTGGTTCTACACGTATCCCTGCAGTACAGGATAAGGTTCGTCAGCTTACAGGCAAGGAGCCAAGTAAGTCACTTAACCCGGATGAGTGCGTAGCTATCGGTGCTTCCATTCAGGGTGGTAAGCTTGCAGGAGATGCGGCTGCCGGTGATATTCTTCTCCTTGATGTTACACCTCTTTCACTCTCTATTGAGACAATGGGTGGTGTGGCTACAAGACTTATTGAGAGAAATACAACTATTCCTGCTAAGAAGAGCGAGGTATTCTCAACAGCAGCAGATAACCAGAGTGCAGTAGATATCAGGGTTGTACAGGGTGAGAGACAGTTCGCAAGAGATAACAAGCTTCTCGGCGAGTTCAGACTTGACGGAATTGCTCCTGCTCCAAGAGGAATACCTAAGATTGAAGTTACATTCGATATTGATGCCAACGGTATTGTTAATGTATCAGCTAAGGATCTTGGTACAGGCAAGGAGCAGCACATCACAATCACATCCGGATCTAACATGTCCGATGCCGATATCGATAAGGCTGTAAAGGAAGCTGCTGAGTTCGAGGCACAGGATAAGAAGCGTAAGGAAGGCATTGATGCCCGCAATGAGGCTGATTCAATGGCATTCCAGACACAGAAGGCTCTTGATGAGGTAGGCGACAAGATCAGCGCAGCTGAGAAGGAGAGCATTGAGAACGAGATTAAGGCTCTCAGAGCAATCCTTGACAGAACAAATGCAGAGAGCATGTCCGACAGCGACATCGATGAGATTAAGGCTGCTAAGGAGAAGCTCATGAATACGGCACAGCCTGTATTCGCTAAGATGTACGAGCAGGCTCAGGGCGCAGCAGGTGCAGCAGGCGCAGGTCCTGACATGAGCAACATGGGTGGTCAGCAGAGTGCATCTTCAAACAATTATGGTGATGATGTTGTTGACGGCGACTACAAAGAGGTATAATATGTAGAATTGTGAGTGCAGCGAAGCTGCTGAGCAATTCCAAGAAATCATAAAGTAAGTGGAGTGGATGGCTCAGATGGAGTTATTCACTCCATTTGAGTGTATAATAACAGGAGGAACAACAATGGCAGATAAGAGAGATTATTATGAGGTGCTTGGGGTACCTAAGACTGCCACTGATGCAGAGCTTAAAAAAGCATACAGAGTATTAGCTAAGAAGTATCATCCGGATGCAAATCCGGGAGATAAGGAAGCTGAGGCTAAGTTCAAGGAGGCATCCGAGGCTTATGCGGTGCTCAGTGATCCGGAGAAGCGTTCTAAGTATGACCAGTTCGGTCATGCGGCATTTGACGGCAGTGCAGGTGGTCAGGCATACGATTTTAATATGGATGATATCTTCGGAAGCATGGGAGATATTTTCGGAGATTTATTCGGCGGCGGAAGAAGCAGAGCAAGAAGCAACGGACCTATGCAGGGTGCTAATGTAAGAGCGTCCGTGAGGGTTACATTTGAGGAAGCTGCTTTCGGATGTGAGAAGGAGCTTGACATAACGCTTAAGGATGAATGTACATCATGTCACGGAACGGGAGCTAAGGCGGGAACATCGCCTGTACAGTGTCCTAAGTGCGGCGGTAAGGGTCAGGTTGTGTATACACAGCAGTCCTTATTCGGAATGGTCAGAAACGTGACAACATGTCCTGAGTGCGGCGGTAAGGGAACCATCGTTAAGGATAAGTGTCCTGATTGCCGTGGTACAGGCTATATAGCGAACCGCAAGAAGATTCAGGTCACAATACCTGCCGGAATTGACAACGGACAGAGTATAAGAATCCGTGGAAAGGGTGAGCCTGGAACCAACGGCGGACCAAGAGGAGACCTTCTTGTAGAGGTTATCGTATCTCCGAGCCCTGTTTTTGCAAGGGAGGATTACGATGTATTCTCAAATGTCCCTATAAGCTTTGCAGATGCGGCACTCGGAAATGAAATCAGAATTAAGACTATTGACGGTGAAGTGCTTTACGAGGTTAAAGCGGGAACGCAGAGCGGAACCAGAGTTCGTTTAAAGGGCAAGGGAATTCCTAATCTTCGTGACAGCAAGTTAAGGGGTGACCATTATGTGACACTCACTGTTAAGGTGCCTGAGAAGATGACTGCTGAGCAGAAGGATGCACTTCGTGCTTACGACGCACTTATGCGCGGTAACAATCCGACGGATACAACTGAGGGCGGAACTACCAAGAAGAGAAAAGGTTTATTTAAGTAAGAATAACAATATGAATAAAGGAGCAGAGTATGATCATAGTTGAACCTTGTGCAGGACTTGGCAATCGTTTTCTTGGCATGGCATCAGCTTATCACTGGGCGCAGCAGACCGGTGATGAGCTTACCGTGCTGTGGAAAACCGAACGTGTTATGGGAGCGAGAAATGAGGCTGTGTTCTCTCTGCCGGATGGAATAAGGGTTATCCATGCCAAGGATTTTGGGTATAAGGATAAGCCCTTTTCCCATTTCAGATATCAGATGCTTGAGAAGAAGCTGAGAAAGAAAGCGGACTACTTCTCGGATGTCGATATGACGAACGACTTGTTTGTCGAGAAGGGGAATGCCTATTATGAGGAGGTTATGAAAAATAATGACCTAAAGTTCATAAGGGCATTTTCACAGTTTCATGATTTTTCGGGAATAGACAGACCGCTTGAATTTATTAAGCCGACGGACTATGTGAGGGAAAAGGCGGATTCTGTTATAAGCGGAGTTGACAGCAGCTCGAATATCGGTGTACATATAAGACGTACCGATAATCAGGTGTGTATAAATAACAGTCCGCTTGAAGTATTTATAGAGGCGATGGAAAAAGAGATTGAGAAGGACGACAGGGTGACCTTCTATATCGCGTCCGATGATTTGGACACTATTTTGGAGCTCAAAAGACGCTTCGGCGACCGCATTTACTATATGGCGGAGAAGAACTTCGAGCGCGACAGCGACAAAGGAATAGCGGATGCCTTTGCCGAGCTTATATGCCTTTCGCATGCAAATAAGATTATAGGAAGCTTTTACTCGACATATTCGCGCATAGCGGCTATGCTTTCAGGTATAGAATTGGAGGTTGTGAAAAAGACAGATGCTTGAACAAATGAAAAAGGCGGTTCGGAAAAACTATAAGAAGCTTTTCATCATGCTGGGTGTCGCGATAGTGATATGCCTTGGCTTCTGCGTTCCGTATATAGTGTACAGCCATATAAAGCCGATTGAGCTTGACTCACTCAGGGACGATGTTGACTTGGACGAGATACTTGACGCCGAGGAGTACGATAAGTTTAATGGAAAGATAGTAACGGTTGATGTGAGATATGTGCTTGACCAGTACTACAAAAAGACGAGCTCGACATCCTCGACAAATGTTGTGGGATACGGATACCTCATATACGATGAGGAGAGCGGATATATGCTCGGTATCTACTCCGACGCCGCTGACGGAAGAAAGATATGGTCGAAGCAGGCGGATGCTACATATAATTATCTCACCGATAGTACGGACAAAAAGCCAAAGAACGTGACGATTACGGGAAAATTCCGCAAAATGACGGGCTCTGAGCTTAACAACTTCAAAAAGACAGCGGGTGAGTGGGCGAGCGACCTGTTCGACGCCGATTACCGCGATTGCACGCTCATGTACACGATAGACAGCGATGTCAACTTCTTTTTTATGAGCGAGTCACTTATATTTCCTATAGTCATGATTGTGATGTTCGCAATCATACTGCTGATTGTGTTTATCTCATACGCTACAGGCAGCTCGGTAAAGAAGATTAAAAAGTTCGCTAAGAAGAACAACCTTGACATGTCTGAGTTGGAGAGAGATTTTGCCACGGCGTCAAATGTGGGAAAAGTATCAACATGGGCGACTGCAAGTTTAATACTTGTCGGAAATAAGTTTACCTTTTCCATGGAAGGAACTAAGTGGAAAGTGTTTAAAAATAACGACCTTGTGTGGGTATACTATACCAGAATCAACTCAAGGTACAGCGTTAACAGCTACAGGCTGACGGCAATTCATTATGATAAGAAGGCCAGCTATATAAGCCTTGCAGGAAAGCAGGCGGAAGAATGTATGCAGCAGGCTATGGAGTGCTACAGCCAACGCCTGCCACGCACAATCGTCGGATATTCCAATGATTTATCAAAGGAATTCAGGAAGGACTACGACAAGTTCCTGTCACATAAATATAACAGCTACGGTGAGTCAAACTAGAAAAACATGCGCATCAACTGCCGGATATAGTCGATATATCCGGCTTTTTTTATGCTCTCGCATGCGACTATATCGATACTGCCTATCGGCGTGCCGTCGTACTCGTACACGAGCATTCCCAGCGTGTCGCCCTCGCAGACAGGAGCCTCCGTGTCGGCGAGCAGCTCGAAGTGACAGTTAATTTTTTCGGCATCGTAGCTGTTCATGAAAATGTAAGAAAAATTACCGCTGTAGGAGCAGCTCACATTGGACTTTACTCCGCCCTTGACCTTAATCTGCGGGAGCTCGGGAGGCATTGTGTCTTCATAGCGGCTCACGATTCCGTAGCCGTAATTTAGGAGTGAGATGCAGTCGGCAACGCGCTGTTTGCCCGTCGGGGAGTGCATGACGACCGCAATCAGGTCGATATCGTTTTTGTTCGCCGTCGCGGACAGACAGAAACCTGCAAGGCTTGTCGAGCCTGTTTTTAGTCCTGTTGCCCACTCATACTGCCGTATGAGCTTGTTGGTATTGGTCAGACCGAAATCCGAGTCGCCGCGTCTTGTCGAGTGGATGATTGTGTCCATCCAAATAGTGGAATAGTCATGAATCTGGGGGTATTTGGTTATAAGCTCTCTCGACATATATGCGACATCGCGTGCGGTGGTCTCATGCCCATCGGCATCAAGCCCGCAGCAGTTGACAAAGTGGGTGTTGCGCATGCCAAGACCCGTGGCACGCTCGTTCATCTTGTCGACAAATGCACCCTCCGAGCCACAGATGTGCTCCGCCATGGCGACACACGCGTCGTTTGCACTTGCGATTGCGATACATTTAATCATCGTCTCGACGGTCTGCGTCTCGCCGGGCTCGAGAAATACCTGGCTTCCGCCCATGCTCGCCGCGTGCTCGGACACGGTGACGGTCTCGTCGAGCGTGATTTTTCCGTCTGCGAGGGCGTCAAAAATCAGTATCAGAGTCATTATCTTGGTTATGCTTGCAGGTCTTAATTTTGTGTCGGCATCCTTTTCGTAGATTACTCTTCCCGTCGAGGCTTCCATGAGGATTGCGGACGGGGCACTCACGTCGGGCTCGGCACAGAGTAGGCTGTATGTAATATTCATCGTGAAGCAGACAAAAAGGAGGAGCAGGCAGACAAGCCTTTTAAAAATGCGCCGCGATGTTATGCGCTGTACAAAGAAATTGGACATATTGGTGGTACTCCTGAATATCTTTACCATATTATAGTCAGTGAACACTGAAAAAGAACCGATAATATATAAATTTGAGGGAATAATATTGGAAAAATGATGATGTAAAGGATAACGCGGCTCAGATGAAAAAACGGACCAAGGGTAAGCTTAGGTTTAAGGGGGACAAGACAGAACTCATCCTTCATGAAAAAAATATGTACATGGCGCTTGCGGTCACGGCATTACCGCTCATGCTCTCGAACTTCATAATTGCGCTTCTCGACATAGCGGATACCTTCTTTGTGGGGCAGATGAATAATGCATCCGCCGCACAGGCGGGAATCGGAATTGCATGGCCCGTCATAAACATAATGCTTGCCTTCAACAATGGTCTTTCCGCGGCGGGAATAGCGGTTATCAGCCGAATGTTCGGTGAGGGAAATAAAAAGAAAGCTGCACATTACGGAGGACTTCTTCTGATGACTGCCTGTGCAATGGGACTGACCATAAATATTATGCTTTTTGCTGCGGCACCGGTGCTTATGCGTTTTATGGGGGCGGACGGGGATGTGCTCACGGAGGCGGTCGTCTACCTTAAAATAAGCTCGTTTGAGATGCTTCCGCTATTTTTGTTTTCGGCTTTCTGCGCAATGAGACAGGCGATGGGGGATATGGTGCTTCCTGTTATATTTTCGCTCATTGCGGCGGTTGTGAATATCACGCTTATCGCGCTGCTTGTGGTGGGCTTTGGTCTTAGAGCGCGAGGGGCTGCAATCGCCTCAGTGGCGGGACAGCTTAGCATACTGCCGTTTTACGGTAAAAGACTGATAAAGGGCGGCGCAGATAAGCTTGCAGTCAGAGGTGGGCTTCATATAGACAAAAAGAGCTTGGCACTTCTCTTTAAGATTGCGGCACCATCCGTTGCAAGCCAGGTGGTCGGCTCTTTCGGCTTTATAATCCTGCAGGCGATAATTTTACAGGCAGGGCAGGAGGTGTCAGCGGCATTTTCAATCGGAAATAAAATATCCAACATTCTGCTGGCTGTTGTTATGGCACTTGGAACATCCATGTCGGCATTTGTCGGGCAGAATACGGGCGCAAAAAATGTGGCAAGGGCAGAGGAGGCATATAAATCAAGCAGGAATATGTCACTCATACTGACGGTGGCAGGGCTTGTTTTATTATTTCCTGTGAGAAGAGAAATTGTCGGGGTCATGTCAACGGATAAGGAAACGGTGCGGGCGGCAATGGAGTATGTGGTCGTGGTGCTTCTGACTCTGCCGGGACTTGCATTTTATCAGAATTATATGGGGTTTTTTAACGGTTCGGGGAATACGAAGCTGTCATTGTATATGACGTTTGCATGGATATGGCTTTTCAGAATCCCGCTCCTGCTTAGCTTTAACAGATGGACATCGTTCGGCAGAGCGGGAGTGTGGTATGCAATGGCAGTGAGCAACATTGCAGTAACTTTTGTCGGAAGGCTGCTGTTGAGACGGGTAAAATATGAGTGATGGACTTTTCATGGTTTATAAGGTATAATGTGTATGTGAATATGTGTAACTGTATTCATATTATATAAATTGATATAAAAGGGGAATAAGGATATGAGAAGAAAAATAGGAAGATTTGCAGTTATATTGTCATCGGTTATTCTGACGGCTGCGGTACTTTCTGCATGCAGAAAGAAGGACGGTATTTCTGAGATCAGCAGATCGTTCGAGTACAGCGAATCGGAGACATTGACCACGAAACCGAGTAGCGCTGAGAAAGTAAGTGAAAAGACGACAGAGACCGAAAAGAACACAAAGGAGTCGACTAAGGAGACGACAACCAAGACCACCGAGAAGGAGACAACTACAGAGGAGACGCTGACGGGTGCTGCGGTGTATTTTGGAGGTAAGGACAGTGTATTTAATACATTGCCGATGTTTGATGCGGGAGTATTTGAGGAGCATTTTGATAAGAGCTATGTGGAAGGGCTTCGTTTCAGCGGTGTGACAGAGAAGAACTATACAAGCTATCTGCAGAGTGTGCTCAATGCAGGCAAATATACTCTCAACAGTCAGGATGGAACAAGAGCCTATCTTGCGGCATCGACGGGAAAAATGTGTGTTACATTAATTTATAAGGACGGCACGATGTACATTGAGGCAGGAGAGAGCTATTGGGATATTCTTACGCTTGCCGAGCAGCAGACGGAGGAACCGACTAAGCCTTCTGAGAGCACGGATTCAAGATACAGCTATTTTGACAATAAGGATCTTGTATTTTCAAATGTTCCTTACATGACAGAGGGCAGCTTTACCGGATATGAGGCAGTTGACAATGGTGGAATAATGACATTTGACGGAATATCGGACGAGGCATTTAATTCATACTGTGAGTATCTTGAAAGCAGCGGATTTTTATTCTCAAGCTCAACGCCGGATGGTCTTACAAGCTATTATGTAAGGGATGATATTATTGTAACGGTGACACATGCCGGAACCGGTATGACACTCAAGGTTATAAAGCAACAGTAAACAGGTAAAAAAAATAGGGTAGAAAAGTATATAAATTAATGTCACAATCTAACCATAATATATTTTAACGTCAAATCGTAAATATGTATGGGAGGATTGTGATGTTTTGTATTACGGACAAAATCAAGGCTGAGATACCGTATAACTACAGGAATGCGCCTATACCGGGCGGAGGCTATGTGACCGGATTTGCTTTTCACGGGAAGGTGCCTGACATACTTTATGCAAGGACGGACATAGGCGGTGTGTATAGGTATCTGTATGCTGAGAAGCGATGGAAAAGTCTTATCGACCATGTAACGATGATGGACATTGCGGAGTCTTTTCCGATTGCGATTGCACTTGACAATGATAAGCCTGAGCGATTGTACATTGCATGCGGAGTTAACGGTGAGCCAAATGGAAAACTATGTATATCCGATGATTACGGAGAGAGCTTTACATATACACCGATTCCGACGATGGTTCATGGAAATCTGAGTGGACGTGGCACAGGAATGAGGCTCGTGGTTGATGAGAGTGATTCGGATACATTGTATTTTGCAAGTCAGACCGGAGGACTTTTAAGAAGCCGTGATGTGGGAGTAAGCTGGGAGAAACTGCCGCTGCCGGAGAATTATACCACTTTCGTGTGGGTCAGTGCTGATGGCATGACAATAGTGGCGGGAACTGCCGGACTTACCACACGGCGTGATGAAAGGCATCGCGGACACAGCATGTATGTGTCGTATGATGCGGGGGAGACTTTTGATAAGCTGGCTGAACCGGAGTGCTATGAGATTGCTGATTGTAAGATGAACGGTATGGTTGCATCGAGATACGATTATGATGGGAAATATCTGTATGTTACCATGAACAGCACAGGGCGCTTCAATTATATAGTTGACATGGGATACAGCTGTGATACGGGCGATGTCATAGGGGGAAGAGTGCTGAGATATTTCTTCAGGGATGGCAGGATAGCGGGATATGATGATATTACGCCTATGGGTGCTTCGGGATATCTCGATTACGGCTTTGGAGGGATAAGCTCATGCGCCGTTGAACCCGGGCTTTTGGCATGTTCCACTCTGTGCAGAGAGTTAAAGAGTGTTGAGGCTGTGTATATATCTCATGACTATGGTAACAGCTGGAGGGTCAGCCTTGAGGGGCTTGAAAAGGGAGGCATTTATTTTAACACATCGTATATGAAGCCACAGTATAACGGCGGAGTTTCAATACTGCATTGGATGAGTGATATTAAGATTAATCCGTTTAATAAGGATGAGGTGTGGTTTAATTCCGGCACCGGAGTGTTCGGCAGTGATAAGTTCACATCAGATAACGCACAATATCATGACAAATGTACGGGGATAGAGGAGACGGTGCATCTTAATGTGTATGCCCCGCTCGGAGGAGATGTAAAGCTGCTGGATATTGTTGGGGACCTTGGTGCGTTTGCCTTTGATAAGCTTGACGAGCCGTGCCGCAATTCGTTTGACGATGCGGAGGGTAACAGATACATAACCTGTATCAATGCTGACTTGTCGGACGAGAATTATGATACAGCCATTGTGACGGCGCGAGGTAACTGGAAGAGAAAGACAAAAGGCGGACTTGTGAGAACGGACGATGGATTTAAGACGTTTACGCGACTTCCGATGCCGTATGGATTAAGTGATGCGATTGATGCAAAGCTGCATGAAATAGAGGAACCTAATGTCAATGCAGGGTGGGTGGCAATGTCACCTGACACACATAATATTGTATGGTCCATTGCGGATTGTATAGAGCTTCCTTCTAAGCTGGTTGTCGGAAGCCATGACGGAGGGCAGACTTACTTTAAGGTAAAAATAGACGGAGCCGATGATAACAACGGGAAGTTAAAGGTGTTTGCGGACAGAGTTAACAACAGTGTGTTCTATGGCTTTGGAGAGAGCGGACAGTTTTATGTGAGTACGGATGCGGGCGAGAGCTTTAATATCGCTGCAGCAGGACTCCCACGGATTGATTTTGGCAGTATAGACACAGCAGATAAGACTGAGATCCGTGTTGAAGGCGGACAGACCGGAGTAATATACATTGCAACGGGTGATACCGGCTTATATAAGCTTATATACAATTTAGAAAATGGCGGTGTGACGCTCATGAGACTGTCGGCGGACGGGGACTCCGTGTTCAGAATAGGTCTGGGGCTTGGACGTCCGAGAGGCGATTACCTTAAAGAAAAAAAGGCAGTTTATCTGTGCGGCGTTATAGACGGACAGTATGGATTTTACAGGAGCTTTGATGACTGTAATACCTATGAGAGAATCAATACGGACAGGCAGATGTTCGGAGACATCAACAGTATTGACGGAGATAAGAGAGTGTTTGGAAGATTCTTTATTGCGACGGGCTCAAGAGGTGTCATATACGGTGAAGCCTGTGTGGAAGGAGAAAATATATGAGAGTATGGCAGGAAGGAAACAGTCTTGTAATCGGAGATGGAAGATACACGCTCCGGCTTGAGACTTGGGGTGTGAATTCACTTCGAGTGCGCATGACGGGGGAGTCGGTTATGGATGCCCATGACTGGGCTCTTTGTGAAAAAGTTGAGGAGTGTGTGCCTGAGATAACCTGTGAGGAGGTTGATACTACAGACCCGTGGTATAAGGGGGATGAATACAAAAAATATCATCAGACCGGCAAAATATACAGGATGAAGAACGGTAAGATAACGGCACAGATTTCTACCGAAGGATGGCTTAGCTTCTACAATCAGAGAGGTGAGCTTCTGACGGAGGAATATTGGAGAAACAGAAACCGCATCAATCGTTACTGTGTTCCGATTCGTGTGGATGCAAGAGAGCTTAAGCCGATTCCCGGAACAACGGATTATGAGCTTACGGCACGTTTTGAGGCCTATGATGATGAGAAGATATTCGGAATGGGGCAGTATCAGGAGAAGCATCTTGACAAAAAGGGGGCAGTTCTTGAGCTTGCGCACAGAAATTCACAGGCGAGCGTTCCTTTCATGATTTCCAGCAGAGGATACGGATTTTTCTGGAACAATCCTGCCGTAGGAACAGCATCATTCGGAACCAATAAGACGGAATGGTACGCAAAGAGTACAAAGAAGCTTGATTATTTCATAACGGCAGGCGACACTCCGTTTGAGATTGAGGAACAGTATTCGGCAGCAGCAGGAAGAACTCCTATGATGCCGGAGTACGGGCTTGGTTACTGGCAGTGCAAGCTCAGATACCGCAATCAGAAGGAGCTTCTTGCGGTTGCGAGGGAACACAAGAGAAGGGGACTTCCGATGGATGCGATTGTTGTTGATTTCTTTCATTGGACGATGCAGGGAGAGTTCAAGTTCGAGCCAAGAGACTGGCCGGATCCGGAAGGAATGGTAAAGGAATTAAAGGAAATGGGAATTGAGCCTGTAGTCTCCGTATGGCCGACAATTGATGAGAGAAGTGAGAATTTTGGGGAGATGAGCGATAAGGGATATCTTGTCACACCTGACAGAGGAATGGCTTACCACATGTCATGGATGGGGAATACGGTATTTTTTGATGCAACTAACCCGGGCGCTCAGAAGTTCGTATGGGAAAAGTGCAGGGAAAATTATTACAGGAAAGGTATTCGCTGTTTCTGGCTTGATGAGGCGGAGCCGGAGTACGGACCTTATGATTTTGATAATTACAGATACTATGAGGGACCGGCACTTCAGTGTACAAACACATATCCGGTCGGATATGCAAAGGGGTTCTATGACGGACTAAAGGCTGAAGGTGAGAAGGATGTCATGAGCCTTGTCCGCTGTGCATGGGCGGGAAGTCAGAAGTACGGTGTTTTAACCTGGTCGGGAGACATACATTCATCATTCAGAGCTATGAGGGAGCAGCTTCAGGCGGGGCTTAATATGTGCGTTGCGGGCATTCCGTGGTGGACATCCGATATAGGTGGTTTCGTAGGCGGAAATATAAAGGATCCTTATTTTAAAGAACTTTTGGTCAGATGGTTTGCGTGGGGATGCTTCTGCCCTGTGTTCCGTATGCATGGTGAGCGTTCGCCTTGGTACGAGAGAGAGGAGGAGTTTATCAACAATGTTCGTCAGCTTACATCGGGACAGGATAACGAGGTGTGGAGCTTTGGTGAGGATAATTACGAAATACTCAAAAAATATCTCTTTATCCGAGAGAGACTTCGCCCATATATCCGAGAGTGCATGCGCCATGCAAGTCTCACGGGAGCACCTGTGATGCGTCCGCTGTTTTTTGATTTTAACGATGATAAGACAGCATGGAATACGGAGGATGAGTACATGTTCGGACCTGACCTTCTCGTTGCACCGGTAATGGTGGAGAAGGTTGTCGAGAGAAGTGTATACCTTCCTGCAGGTGCATCATGGACTGATGCATATACAGGTAAGGTATATGACGGAGGACAGCGTGTCACGGTTCCGGCTCCTCTTGACGTTATACCGGTATTTTTTAAGGATGGGAAGAAGTACGATATTTATCAATAAAAGAGAATACCTTAGAGTAGTATAACTCAGGGTCAATATATTGCGAATCAACATGAGCAGCTCCTTTGGCAACATAGAGCAGCTTTTCGCATGATGCGGCATCATAAAGCTTGTACACCATTGATGTAGGAACGAACACGTCACAGTCTCCATGGATGAAAAAGGTCGGTGTGTGGCTCTTTTTCACATAGCTTATGACATCACCGTTTCTAAAATCAAGCCCGGTCCTTAGCTTAGAAACCATATTGGCTGTATACAAAGCAGGAAATGCCGGGAGATGAAACAACTGCTTGAGGTTAAATGTAAATTCGTCGCAGATGGACGAAAAACCACAGTCAGCTATGGCGCAAATCACATTGGCGGGAAGTGACGGCTCGCCTGTTGCCATCAGTACGGTTGATGAGCCCATAGAATGTCCGTGAAGGACAATTCGGGCTTGGGCATCGCGTGCCGTGATTACATCAATCCAGTCAAGAAGGTCATAGTGTTCGGGATAGCCCATGCCGATATATCTGCCCTCGCTGTCACCGTGAGCACGCTGCTCAAGGTAGAATATATTATAACCGCGCTCAATATACGGAAGAGCGTATGTGAGAATATTGACAGGAACGTCACGGTAGCCGTGAACAAGCATAACCCAGTCATGTGTTGGAGTGGCAGCGGGAAATATATGTCCCGCAAGCTTAAGACCGTCGCGGGAGGTTATTGTTATGTCCTCGCGAACTGCGTTTTTGTGCCATTCCTGCATGCGCTCCATTGCCGAAAGATAATTCTTCTCTATGATATATTTCGGAGTTCCGGGGGTGAGAGTATTTATATCTGTTTTCTGCGGTTTCCAATACCGGTCTGCTAAAAATCCGGATTTCTTAAGACAGAAGGATGTAAGCAGAGAGCCTACAACTGTGGATAATGCAGTTGTTGTTATGACGGAGACAGCTATGGCTATGGCTGTTTTTGTTTTCTTCTTCATGGGGAACCTCCTTTACATATTTATTACATTAAGTATAGCACAAATTTATTCTTTAACAAATATTATTATGGTGTTACAATAGATATAGTTTTATGTGGACTTTGAATTAGAAAAATAACGATAACAGAATCGTGGAAAGAGGACAATCATGGATAATAAAAGACTTGAGAATGTTAAGACGCTTTTTGAGGAATATGTAAAAAACGGTCATGCGGCAGGAGCAAGTGTGGCTGTGTTCAAGGATTGCAAGGAAAGATTCTACTATGAGACGGGGTATGCCGATATTGAGAGGAATTATAAGATGTCACATGACACGATTTTCAGGTGCTTTTCAATGACCAAGCCGATTACCTCCGTTGCGGCACTTATATTGATGGAGAGAGGAATTCTTGACCTGTACAGTCCGGTTTCGGCATATCTACCTGAATTTGCAAAGGAAAATATGAAGGTTATATCAGGTGATGGTGTTATTCCTGCCGAGCATGAAATGACAGTCAGGGATTTGATGAATATGACTGCGGGAACAGTGTACCCTGACCTTGGAGATGAGGCAGGAAGAAGAATGGCGCTTTTGTATGACACAATAAGCGGTGAGCAGGATATGGGGGTAAAGACGGGCACAATGGATTTCATCAGAAGAATAGCATTGCAGCCTCTTGCCTTTGAGCCGGGAGAGCATTGGAGATACGGTACGGAGGCTGACGTGTTAGGTGCGGTGATTGAGTCGGCATCGGGAATGAGATTTGGTGATTTTCTCAAAAAAGAGATATTCGAACCGCTCGGCATGAAGGATACGGATTTTTATGTACCTGATGAGAAGAAAGCACGTTTTGCACAGATATACAATGTGATTGAACCCGGGGTTATAGCAGTAGATGGGGAAAAGCATCTTGGAATGGAGGGCTATGATGAGAAGCCGGCATTTGAGTCGGGCGGTGCGGGACTTGTATCGACCGTAAGCGATTACGGACGCTTTGCAATGATGCTTGCAAACGGCGGAACACTCGACGGTGTCAGGATTCTATCGCCGTACACCGTTGAATTCATGGGAAGCAGCCAGCTTTCGGACAAATGCAGAGCTGATCTTACCTGGGAGACGCTTAGAGGATATGGTTATGGGAATCTCTGCCGTGTGATGGATACACCTCACAGTGCGGGATGCAGCGTGCAGCTCGGGGCATTCGGATGGGATGGCTGGACGGGCAACTATTTTATTGTTGACCCTATTGAAAATATGGTGGTGATGTATGTTATCCAAAAGTGCAACGGTACAGATGATAAGCTCATAAGAAAATTATTAAATTCAGTGTATGGAGCACTTTGCTAGGTGCACATATTATACATGAAAAAGGTATTTACTTAGCTGATGTTATTGTGTTACAATAACGAAATGGAGAAAAGATTCAAAGGAGATATATTTTCGATGGATAACAATAATAACGAGGAAGTTGTTTCAAAGAATTTTATTGAACAGATTATAGAGAAGGATCTTGCCGAAGGACATTGTCAGGTCGTAAAGACACGTTTTCCGCCTGAGCCTAACGGATATCTTCATATAGGACATGCTAAGTCAATTTTACTTAATTACGGTCTTGCCGTTAAGTATGGCGGAAAGTTCAATATGAGATTTGATGACACGAACCCTACCAAGGAGAAGGAAGAGTTCGTAGAGTCAATAAAGAAGGATATTGCATGGCTTGGGGCAGACTGGGAGGACAGACTGTTCTTTGCATCGGATTATTTCCCACAGATGTATGAGAATGCCGTTAAGCTTATCAAGAAGGGTAAGGCGTATGTGTGTGACCTTACGGCAGATGAGATAAGAGCTTACAGAGGTACGCTCACGGAGCCGGGAAAGGACAGCCCTTACAGAAACCGTTCCGTAGAGGAGAATCTTCGTCTCTTCGAGGAGATGAAGGAAGGTAAGTACGCCGACGGCGAGAAGGTGCTTCGTGCCAAGATTGATATGGCATCGCCTAACATTAACATGAGAGATCCTGTAATCTATCGCGTGGCACATATGACACATCACAGAACAGGTGACAGGTGGTGTATTTATCCTATGTATGATTTTGCGCACCCTATTGAGGATGCCATTGAGGGAATAACTCATTCAATATGTACACTCGAGTTCGAGGATCACAGGCCACTCTACGACTGGGTTGTAATAGAGTGCGGATATAAGAATTCACCGGATGAATCGCCTAAGCAGATTGAGTTTGCAAAGCTCTATCTCACCAATGTTATTACAGGTAAGAGATATATCAAGAAGCTTGTTGAGGAAGGCATCGTTGACGGCTGGGATGACCCGCGTCTTGTATCATTAAGTGCGCTCAGAAGAAGAGGCTACACACCTGAATCAATCAAGAAGTTTGTTGAACTGGTAGGTGTTGCAAAGGCTAACAGCTCGGTCGATTATGCCATGCTTGAGTACTGCATCAGAGACGACTTAAGACTTAAGAAGAGTAGAATAATGGCAGTGCTTGACCCGATTAAGCTTGTGATTGACAACTATCCGGAAGGACAGGTTGAATATCTGGATGCACCTAATAATCTTGAGAATCCTGAGCTTGGAAGCAGAAAGATTGCTTTTGAGAGAGAACTCTACATTGAGCGTGAGGATTTTATGGAGGAGCCGCCTAAGAAGTATTACCGTCTTTTTCCGGGCAATGAGGTACGCCTTATGAATGCGTATTTTGTAAAGTGCGAGAGCTTTGTTAAGGATGAGAACGGTAAGGTTGTCGAGGTTCATTGTACTTATGATCCCGAGACTAAGAGCGGTTCAGGCTTCGAAGGAAGAAAGGTTAAGGGAACAATACACTGGGTTCCTGTCCATCACTGTGTGAATGCCACGGTTAAGCTTTATGAGAATCTTGTGGATGAAGAGAAGGGTGTATACAATGAGGATGGCACAATGAATATCAATCCTAATTCACTTACTGTGGTTGACAACTGTTATATTGAGGAAGGCGTTAAGGATGCCAAGCCTCTTGATAGTTTCCAGTTCGTCCGCAACGGTTTCTTCTGCGTGGACAGCCATGACGGAAAGCCTGTAGATGAAAACAGACTTGTGCTTAACAGAATAGTGTCTCTTAAGAGCTCGTTCAAGCTTAACTAAGTGATTATAAGGTAAAAAAGAGAAAGGAAGGCAGTATAATGTCTGAAATATTTTCCGATCTTTCTTCAATGGGCTTTACAGGGCTTAAAAATGTAAAGATATTTGATGACGATGAAGAAAAAAAGAAGAATGCCAAGCAGGAAGGTGCGAAAGCAGGACCTCAGTATAATGAAGCAGATTTTTTGTTTGACAAGAAGGTACAGTGTCCTGTATGTGACAATGAGTTCAAGACTAAGACCGTAAAGACAGGCAAGCCTCATCTTATAGGCTCTGACCCTGACTTAAGACCTAAGTATCAGGGAATTGATTCCGTAAAATACGATGTTATCGTGTGTCCGCACTGCGGATATGGTGCACTCAGCCGATTCTTCAGTTATATGACTACACATCAGGCTAAGCTCATACATGATAATATATCCGTTAATTTTAAGGGACTTGCACAGACGGGTGATACTTATACCTATGACGAAGCTATTGCAAGATATAAGCTTGCACTTCTTAATACGGTAATAAAGAAGGCGAAGGTCAGCGAGAGAGCATACACATGTCTTAAGCTTGCATGGCTTTACAGAGGTAAGGCTGAGAACCTTAAGCCTGAGGAGCCTGATTATAGCAAGAAGAAAGAAGAGTGTGCAAAGAATGAGAAAGAAATGCTTTTGAATGCATACGAAGGCTTCGTGATGAGTGTGTCAAGAGAGCTTTTTCCTATATGCGGAATGGATGAGACGACTCTCGATTATCTTATGGCTAACCTTGCGCGTCAGGTAGGAAAGAATGATGAGGCACTGAGAATTTTATCTAAAATTCTTGTATCTAATACAGCCAATCCTAAGATTAAGGATAAGGCAAGAGATCTTAAGGAAGCAATTAAGGGTAAGTAATTAAGGTTGTAAGTATGTGCTATGAAAGAGAAGATAAAGATATTTAAAGAAAAACTTAATAATTCCAAATTCAATTTGCCGGTAAGATTTATCTTGCTGGCAATTGTCGTCAATCTGGTTGTGGAAATGTTCAGCAGACGTTCGGTTGTTGAGGGACTGAAATTCGTTGCGGTTAACCCTCTGTGTTTCCTTTATGGCGTGCTGCTTGTGCTGTTTACAATGTCATTTGCTGTTCTTGTACACAGAAAGGTGTTTACGATAACGCTTGTATGCGGTCTGTGGATTGTCGGGGGCGTGGTTAATTTTGTAGTTAGGGGATTCAGACATACTCCTTTTACCGCACAGGATTTCAGACTGCTTAAATATGCGTTTAAGGTTGCTCCGGTCTATCTGACCAACGCACAGATTGTTATTATTGTTATTGCGGCAGTACTGTTTATTGCAGTGATGATTGTATGGTGGTTTAAGGCACCAAAATATAAAGAAAAAATCAATTATTTTAAAGCACTTGTTGTTGTGCTCTCATGCTGGTTTGTCGTGTGGGGTGTTACCGGAATCGGATTATCTGTTGGTGTGTTTGCACGCAACTTCGGAAATATAGGTAATGCCTATGACGAATATGGTTTTGCCTATTGTTTTTCAAATAGTCTACTAAACAGCGGTATAGATAAACCGAAGGATTACAACGAGGACACAATAAAAGAGATTTTGCAGAAGATTGAGCAGCTTGAGAGCGAGAATGCAGAGGAGACAACGACGGAATATGTAGAAAAAGAAACTGCGGACGAACAGCCGGATGTGGTACAGGGCAACAAGCCGGCAAAAGAGTATCCTAATATCATTTTTCTGCAGCTTGAGTCATTATTTGACCCTCAGCTTTTAAAAGATGTCAAATATAATGGAGTGGTGCTGCCTACGCTTGAATGGCTGTATGCGTATTATCCGTCGGGCTTTTTGTCGGTTCCGTCCGTGGGAGCAGGTACAGCCAACACGGAATTCGAGGTTATATCAGGGATGAATCTTGACGATTTCGGACCGGGCGAGTATCCATATAAGACTGTTCTTGCACACAATGCATGCGATTCAATATGCTATGATCTTAAGAACTATGGATATACAACTAATGCAATACATGACAATGACGGAACTTTTTATGACAGACATACAGTGTTCTCACAGCTGGGTTTTGATACCTTTACATCGATAGAATATATGAACGATATAGAGTATAATGAAATCGGATGGGCTGATGACAGTATACTCACTTCACAGATTATCGAGGTGCTTAATTCTTCTGAGGACAGGGATTTCATATACACCATATCGGTTCAGGGACATGGCGATTACCCGGTGGATTACAAGATAAAAGATACCGATATCAAGGCATCGGGTGAGACAATCGAGACTTATGTGCAGCCGTTTACCTATTATATTAATCAGGCTCATCAGATGGATGCGTTTGTAAAGGAACTCATCGGTGCTCTTAAGAAAAATGGTGAACCTACGGTTCTTGTGATGTATGGGGACCATCTTCCGGCATTTGACATCACTGATGAAGAGTTGAGCGGTGGAAACACATATACAACACAGTATGTTATATGGAATAATATAGGACTGGCCAGAGAGAATGAAGATATAGAGGCATTCCAGCTGACAAGCCATGTTCTTGATATGATCGGAATTAATGGCGGTGCTATCTCAAAGTATCACAGTACTTTGCGGCACTCTGAGGATTACGATGAATACCTTGAGGGACTCCGTGTCTTAGAGTATGATATTCTTTATGGAGACAAGGATGTATATGGTGGAGAACTGCCGTATTCGCAGACAAATCTTCAGATGGGACACAAGCCTATATCAATAAAAAGTGTCAGCAATGCGGATAATCATTTTATTGTGATAGGTGAGAATTTTACGGAATTCAGTTATGTGATGGTAAACAACGAGTATGTGGATACGATTTTTTCAAGTGACGGAGTCCTTTTAGTGGATGGAATCACCTTGAAAGAAGGCGATTCCATCGCGGTTGTCCAGAAGGGAAAAGACGGAATTAAGCTTTCAAGCACGAGCCTGTTTATTTTTCACTGACATCAATAATGCTGTTGCTTTTTGTGACTGAGCGTATTACTGAATCGCGGGCGTTCTTCCAAGGTTCATCCTTGTATTTGTAGTCAAATTTATTGATAAACCATGCTATGTCGTCACGGACACGCTTCATATTGTCAAGATAGAGCTTGTCTGTGACGGTGGTGAATTCTTCAAGGGAGCTGCCGTGCAGCTTCTTTTTTGATTCAGCGGTCAAAATCTCATAATGCCTGTTACAGAAACCGCTGCAGGCTTTATATTTCTCCTTGAAGTCCGTATCATCCTCCCACAGCATAAATATTGTGTCAATATACCGCATAAAGACTTTTTCTATTCGCTCACATATAAAGCAGGAATTGTTGAGTGTGTGCAGATAGGATAAAAGAGGGCTGTCATCCGTATTTTTCTTAAAAAATGAGCCGGATTTTGAACCGGATTTTTTTTGAAGCTTTTCTACATCATCTATAATTTTATCAAAATGAGTCTTCATTACCCATGCCATTCCGAGACGGTTGTCCATGTGGTAGACCTGCTTTATGTGTTTTTCACAGAAGCCGAGGCGGTCGGTCTCGCTTCTTACATCATCCTCCATGTAGCTTGGTCCCATTGTGTATTCTACGCTGTTGTCCTCAAGAGTCTTGTACATGACACAGATAGGACATTCACAGGTGCTTGTGAAGGCATCGTTGACGGGAATGGTGTATATTTTTTCTTTCATAATGGGGCTCCTTTCGCAGGGCATATTTTAGGGTGATTGCGAATGTCCGCTTCACAACTGTTTAGTTTTATATTTTAGTTTCGCAATTACCTAATTAATTATATAATAAAAGATGATATAGTGCCACAATAAATATGTGGCTGAGCTTGTTTATTTGATGGAGCAGTTTTATAATAGATGATGTTGGGGTCAAAATATGCGCAGTAAGATTAATGGGGTATGACGTGTCATACACTTGTAAATCAGCATATTTTGACACTTTACTCGTAGTATTGCGGAGGTGCGTAATGAAGGAACTCTCGGTACCGATTGCTGCCGGCGGGAAAAAGCCTATATATGAGCAGATTTATGATTATATAAAAAAAGAAATAAGGGATAAAAAGCTTAGGGCAGAGACGAAGCTTCCGTCAACGAGAGCATTGTCGGCACATCTTAATGTGAGCAGAAGCACGGTACAGCTTGCGTATGACCAGCTTCTGAGTGAAGGCTACATAGAGTCGAGACCCTGCAAGGGATATTATGTGCTGAAGCTTGACGGGCTGTATGACCTTGCAGCGGTGGAGCGCAGGGTGATAAAGCATATAGCAAAAGAGGATGAGAAGTATGAGATTGACTTTTCACCAAGCGGAATAGAGCTTGACAGTTTTCCTTATAATTCATGGCGCAAGGTGAGCAAGGCGGTTATGAGCGGGGACACAGGGCTTTTTAATATGGGAGAGCCGCGGGGGGATTTTGAGCTTAGAGAGACTATTTCGGGATATCTGCACGAGTCAAGAGGTGTCAACTGCAGCCCCGGCAATATTATAGTCGGGGCAGGGGATGAGTATCTGCTTATGCTGCTTGACCAGCTTCTTACTAATTCGCATAATAAGGTTTTAAGCTATGCGATGGAGAATCCTGCATACCGCAAGGCATATTTTGTCTTAAACGGAATAGGACGGGAGGTTCATCCGATTATGCTCGATGGGTATGGAATGGACTGCAGACTGCTTAGGGAAAGTGATGTTAATGTAGCTTATGTCACGCCTTCACATCAATATCCGATGGGAATTGTAATGAGTATAGGGCGACGGATGGAGATGCTCTCGTGGGCAAAGGAAAAGGACGACAGGTATATTATAGAGGATGATTATGATTCGGAATTTAGGTATAGAGGAAAGCCTATTCCGGCACTTCAGGGACTTGATAAGGACGGAAAGGTTGTCTATATCGGAACTTTTTCAAAATCGATTGCGCCGGGGCTGAGAATGAGCTATATGGTTCTTCCGGACAGGCTTATGGAGAGCTATGCCAAGGTTGGAATGCGATATTCCAATACAGTGTCAAGAATTGACCAGAATATTGTCAACAGGTTCATAAAAGAGGGATATTACGAGAGACATCTGAATAAGATGAGAGGGATATACAAGTCTAAGCACGATGTGCTGCTGGGGGAATTAAAGAAATTCGGGGATGAGTATGAGGTATCCGGAGAGAGCGCAGGGCTTCATATTTTGCTGTCGACAGATACAATCACGGAAGGTGAGCTTGTGAAAAAAGCTGCCGCTAAGGGAGTGAGGGTATATCCTCTTTCGGCACACTTTCTGGAAACCGGTAATGAGCGCGATAATGCTTTGAATGCAGCGGAAACAATGAGAAAGCTGACCGGGAAAGAGAGCACGATAATTTTAGGGTATGCAAGGCTTTGCGAGGATGAGATTGTAAGAGGTACGAAGCTTCTTTGGGAGGCGTTTTCATAGTGGAAAAAATATGTAACTGTAAAATTCCGGCTAATCTTCAGGAGGATATGATGACTGAGAGCATAGCGGCTTATGTTGCTTCGCTGCCTAAGGAGGATGTTGTCGACGATGCGGAGTATGAAAGGCGACTTAATATATGCAGCATCTGTGTGGATCTTGCAGGAGGTCTTACATGCAGTCATTGCGGCTGTTTTGTGCTGGCCAGGGCACGAAAGAGGCAGATGTATTGTCCGATGCCGGAGAGAGATAAGTGGAAATATGATATGTAGTTGCAGAATACGGAATGGAGATTATTATGAGTAACGAAGATAAAAAGTCCATGAAGGTATGGGAGAAAGACGGTAATCTTTATGTGGAGGGAATAAGAGACTTTCACCTTGGCCAGACCTTAGAATGTGGTCAGTGCTTTCATTTTGAGAAAACAGGTGATAATGAATATTATGTATCGGCAAAGGGAAGATTCCTTCATATAGCCCAGAACGAGGATTACGCGGTTGCTTTTTATGATACTGACAGAGAGACATTTGATAAAATCTGGTTTGATTACTTTGATTTTGGAACCGATTATGGCGGGATTAAGAAAAAAATATGTGAGCTTGATGACAAGCTTAAGCCGGCAATAGACACAATGTGGGGAATAAGAATACTGAATCAGGATTTTTTTGAGACTATGATTTCATTCATAATTTCCCAGAATAAGCAGATTCCGCATATTAAAAAGATAGTGTCGGATATGTCATTGAGATACGGGAAAAAAGCAGACGGCGCGGAGAAGTATTATGTGAAGGATGCGGATGCCGTTTGCGGGGGTATAAAAAATAAGGGAGTTTTTTATACATTTCCGACTGCCGGAGAGATTATTGCGGCAGGAGAGGATGGCGTTCGTGACTGTAAGACGGGATTTCGTGCACCTTATATAATGGATGCCTGCAATAATTATATATGTGGTGAGCTTGATGAGAATACACTCAGAGAGCAGAGCTGTGATGAGGTTATGGAAAGCCTTATGAAAGTTAAGGGTATCGGTGAGAAGGTTGCCAGTTGTATTGCACTTTTCGGACTCGGCAAGAGAAATGCTTTTCCGGTTGATGTGTGGATTAAGCGCATTATGGAAGAAATGTATATCGGGCATGAGGAGGATAAGAAGGTGATTGCGGGGCTTGCCAAAAGGCTTTTCGGTGAATATGGCGGTTATGCCCAGCAGTATCTGTTTTATTATGGAAAAGAGATGAAAATAGGAAAGAAATAAAAAATATAAAAAATATATAAAATGGGTTGCATTCTCAAATTCATCTGCTATAATTAGCACTGTGATGATGTGAGTGATAATTCTACATGGAGTAGAACAGATGTAAGGCGAATCAATAAATTCGACCGGTGTCCGTGATTGCACAGCGGGTGCAATTTCGGAATCATCATATAGCTTTTACCGCTGAGCGGTGGAATGGAGGATATCATGAAGTTAGTACCATTAGGAGACAGAGTAGTTTTAAAGCAGTTAGAAGCAGAGGAGACAACCAAGTCAGGTATTGTTTTACCTGGCCAGGCTAAGGAGAAGCCACAGCAGGCTGAGGTTATTGCAGTCGGTCCGGGCGGAGTAGTTGACGGCAAGGAAGTTACAATGCAGGTTAAGGTTGGCGATAAGGTTATATATTCTAAGTATTCGGGCAATGAGGTTAAGCTTGAGGATACAGAGTACGTTATTGTAAGACAGGGCGATATTCTCGCTATTGTTGAATAAAGATTATATTTTTATGGAGGCATAATTATGGCAAAGGAAATTAAGTATGGCGCAGAAGCAAGAGCAGCATTGGGTGCCGGTGTTAATAAGTTAGCAGATACAGTAAGAGTTACACTTGGACCAAAGGGACGTAACGTAGTTCTTGATAAGTCCTATGGTGCACCACTCATCACCAATGATGGTGTTACAATCGCTAAGGAAATTGAGCTTGAGGATGCTTTCGAGAACATGGGCGCACAGCTTGTAAAGGAAGTTGCAACCAAGACTAACGATGTTGCAGGTGATGGTACAACAACAGCTACAGTTCTTGCACAGGCTATGATTAATGAAGGAATGAAGAACCTTGCAGCAGGAGCTAACCCAATCATCTTAAGAAAGGGTATGAAGAAGGCTACAGACAAGGCAGTTGAGGCAATCGCTTCAATGAGCTCTAAGATTACAGGCTATAAGCAGATTGCAAAGGTTGCCGCTATTTCAGCAGGTGATGAGGGCGTAGGCCAGCTCGTGGCAGATGCAATGGAGAAGGTTACCAATGACGGTGTAATCACAATCGAAGAGTCCAAGACAATGAAGACGGAGCTTGACCTTGTAGAAGGTATGCAGTTCGACAGAGGCTATGTATCAGCATACATGGCAACAGATATGGATAAGATGGAGGCTGTTCTTGACAACCCATACATCCTTATCACAGACAAGAAGATTTCCAACATTCAGGAGATTCTTCCTCTTCTTGAGCAGATTGTAAAGACAGGCGCTAAGCTTCTTATCATTGCTGAGGATATTGAGGGTGAGGCTCTTACAACGCTCATTGTCAATAAGCTTCGTGGTACATTCTCGGTAGTTGGCGTTAAGGCACCGGGCTACGGCGACAGAAGAAAAGAGATGCTCAAGGATATCGCAATCCTTACAGGCGGTCAGGTTATCTCAGAGGAGCTTGGTCTTGAGCTTAAGGATACAACAATCGATATGCTCGGCCGTGCTAAGTCAGTTAAGGTTCAGAAGGAGAACACAATCATCGTTGATGGCTGCGGTAACAAGGACGATATCACAGCAAGAGTTAACCAGATCAAGAAGCAGATTGAGGAGACAACATCTGATTTCGACAGAGAGAAGCTTCAGGAGAGACTTGCTAAGCTCGCAGGCGGTGTTGCAGTTATCCGTGTAGGTGCTGCTACCGAGACTGAGATGAAGGAAGCTAAGCTTCGTCTTGAGGACGCTCTTGCAGCTACTAAGGCAGCTGTTGAGGAAGGCATCATTCAGGGTGGTGGTTCTGCATATATCCACGCATCCAAGGAGGTTGCTAAGCTCGCAGATACTCTTGAGGGCGATGAGAAGACAGGTGCCAAGATTATTCTCAAGGCACTCGAGGCTCCACTCTTCCATATCGCAGCAAACGCAGGACTTGAAGGTTCGGTCATCATCAACAAGGTTCGTGAGTCAGAGGTCGGCGTAGGATTTGATGCACTCAATGAAGAGTATGTTAACATGGTTGATGCAGGTATCCTTGACCCTGCTAAGGTTACAAGAAGCGCACTTCAGAACGCAACAAGCGTAGCTTCTACATTCCTTACAACAGAGTCAGCAGTTGCAAGCATTAAGGAAGATACACCAGCTATGCCGGCAGGCGCAGGCATGGGCGGAATGATGTAAGCGTTTAGCACAAGCCAAACAAAAAAGGAGTTCCGATGCAAATTTATTTGCACTCGGGACTCCTTTTTTGTTTGGCGACGCACGTATATCGTCATGACATCTATGATGTCATGACGATATGCGTGCTGTGGATTGCGTAGCAAGCCGCAGTGCTAAACGCTTATAAGTGGCGCCAGCCGCGATATCATATAAGCCACAGCATGACATCTATGATGTCATGACGATATGCGTGCTGTGGATTGCGTAGCAAGCCGCAGTGCTAAACGCTTATATTTATAATCTACAGCATTGACATTTATGATACAATATGCTAAAGTATAACCAAAGCATATTTCTTGAGAAGTCTGTAATTCAGCGGGAAGAGATTTCCCATCCTTAATTCATGAGTCTATGCCTTTATTACAACAACAATAAGCAGGAGACCTGTTGATGAGCCTGCATTTGAGTTGAAGGTTACAGTGCTTAACGTGAATTACGGAAAGAATATAAAGCTCATGGAGCGGTGTGAAACAATGGGGAAATACGGAAATAATGATTTTGGAAAGCTGATTCATAATATAAGAAAGACAAAGAAGATAAGTGCAGAGGTGCTTGCGAATGGGTTATGCTCTGTAAGAGTACTCAGGGATATCGAAGCAGGTAATAAACTTCCCGGATATTTACTGAGAAATGCTCTGATTGGAAGGTTAGGACTTGCTCCGGAATGGTTTGACAATATGCTTACTCCGGAGGAGTATGAGGAGTGGAAAATCAGGGTAAAAATTATAAATGCCATTTCAGATTTCAGATATAGTGAGGCAGATAAGCTGATTGAAGAATATAAGGTAAAATATGCCGCTTTTAAGCCTCAGAAACTATGGACAACAGATTCTGACCATGAAAATGAGTTTGAGACTGATGCAAGACTCAGAATGCAGTTTTGTCTTACGATGAAGGGAATAAGAGCCGGAAATGACAGCACATATTATGAGAGGGCGGCAGCTCTGACATCCGATGTCAGCAAAGATAATGGAATTGACGCAGATACGCTAGCAAAATATAAGCTCTCAGTGAATGAGCTTAATCTGTATGTACAGGCAGCTTGGCTGTCAGGCGATAAAAAGGAAACTGAAAACAGTATCACAACAATTATTGAGTATATGAATGGAAATTATTATGATAACAAGGCAAGAACAAAGCTGTTTTCAAAACTTACTGTATATTATTGCCGTTTAAATATAAATACATCAGATTCGGACATTTTAAGCCGGATGTGGAAGTTATGTAAAACTGCGGTTGATATGCTTAGAGAGGACAAGAAATCATATTACATTATAGAACTTTTCGAAATTCAGATGCGTCTTGCAGACAGATTGTGTGTGAATATGAAGGGAGATATACAACTGGAATGCCGTAAAAATATGGAGATTGAAAAGCAGCGGATTAAAACATGGCATGATGTTATGACCGATGAGTATCGCCGACGTGGTATTCCTGTTATGATGGTTAATGACTGCTACATATATCGTGAAGGAATGGCATACTGTATTAATGATGTAATAAGGGCAAGACGTTCTTTGTTTAGAATCAGCCGGAAGGAGCTGAGTGAAGGAATATGTGCAGAAAAGACAATAGAAAAGACGGAACAGCATAGAAGCAGTCTGCATTATACCAATATGAAGAAGATATACGAGAAACTTAATCTGCCATGCACATACCAGCATTCGTCAATCATAGCAGGAAGATTTGCTGACTTAGAGAAAGAGGAGGAGATGTGGAATCTTATAGGAGGAGACGAAACCACAGAGGGACTTGTAATCCTGTGTGAGCTGAAAGAAAATCTTCCGGATTATGAATATAACAGGCAGATCTTAGGATGGGCTGAAACAATGATTATGAAGGATTTTGGAAAGCTTACTACGCAGGAAGCTTTGCATAATATGATTAATCTTGTTGAACTTACTGTGCCGATTGAATATATCAGAAATTTTTCTGAAAATAAAAACCGTGGACTTATGAAGAATGAGAGAATGAACAAGAGAATATATTTTACTTCTGCCGAGATAAAATGTCTTTTATTAATAAGTGGGTATTATGAAGAATTAGAGGACTATGAGAATGCACTTTTTTTTCTAAGTTTATTGTATGAGTATTTTACTGACAATGACGAGAAAAGTGTATCATCCTGTGCAGAGTCTGTATATCGCATGTTGATTATAAGATATTCAAGTATGCTTGGAAATCAGGGAAAGTATGAATTGTCAAATGAACTTGCAGATACGTCGGCAAAACTGCAGCTGCAGTTATACAGACCGCAAAAAATATGGTGGCACAAGTATAACAACTTATGGAATGATAATATAAAAGAAAAGGACAAAGAGAAGTACAATACCGTTCTAATGGAATGTGCAACTCTTTGTCAGATATACGATAACGAAAGTATGGTAAGTTATTTTATGGATTACATTGAATAAACTATTTAGTTGTCTCTGTTGACACATTATTTTTATTATTACCATTATGCAAAAGAGCAACCTGATTGTTATGTCCTGTACAAGTATCAGTATGTATTATTACATAACCAACGGATGAAGTCGGGATTATAATGCAGATAAGTAAAGAAGCGAGAATTTTGGATAATAGTTTTCTTTGTTTAGTCATAATGTGGAATCCTTTCTTTTTAGATAATTTAAAATATTATTAAAATAACTATATCATTGTATCAGACGAAAAAACATTCCCCTTTTTGAGTGAGGAAACATGACCTGAAAAGGGGAATGTTTGAATAGAAAGAAGTATAGTATAATATTATTGTAACTTAAAACTGCGCGGTTTATAGATCGATAATCTATCTAATGAATTTACGAGGAGGATATAATATGCGAAAATTTATGAAATTAATTGTAGCATCATTAGTATGCACATTTGCAGTTTCTTCGACGGTGTTTGCAGGAGAGAATGCGAGTAATGGAGAAGAGGAGTGCTATAAGGAGTTTACCGAAGTTAGTTCAAGTGCGGATTATGGCAAATACCAATTGAAGTGGAATTTTGATAGCGATTCTATTTACGATTTACTGTCAGAGGTAGACTATGATGGTAAAGTATTGGAAACTTACTCTTATGATGAGCGATTTTTAAGAACGTCGAAAGTTAGTAATGGCGTTACGTCTTCGTATGTTTATGATGAAAATTGTAATATGATAACAGCACTTGAGGGTGAGAATGAGCTTAATTATTTTTATGATTTCAGAGATACAGGATCGCTATATGTAAAGGGGTTTGAGCTTAATGGAGATTATTATGAGTTTTTGTATGATAATTTTATAATTGATGGAATTATAAAAGATGGTGATGTTATAGCAAGATATGCGTATGGTGCAAACTATTCATTTGATGGTACATATATTTATGAAAATAATGATTGGGTACTGTGCGAAGATAGTACAAATGTTGCTAATATTAACAAGGTTCGTTATGTTCAGGCTTATTATGATGAAGTAACAGGGTGGTATTATATGGGAAGATATTATGATCCGGAGTTATATCGCTATATAGATGGGTACTCTGTGGATACGGCAGAGAAACTTTTCGATGAATATGGACCGGAGGTTTATCTTAAAGTATATGATTTTGCGCTTCCTGTTACTAATATTTCATTGTGTAGGGAACCTGTAATGAATAAGCTTCAGGTAGTAACAAGAGTCATATATGCTGAGGCTGGTACAGCAGAAGCGGATATGCATGCTGTGGCATGGGTGGTACACAATAGGGCTGGAAATACTGTAGGAAAGGCATATGATGTGGTTACAAATGGTGAGTTTAGTGCATATGATAATGGGAGTTACTTATTTGACTATAATGGAAGAAATCAGAGCAAATGGGAAATATGTTATAATGATGCATATAAAGTTATAATGGGAAAAGAACCAACATGCACTGTTGATTATATTAACACGCAAACACAATTTAGAAGCATAAACACATTTAAACAGAACTATAGTGACGGAAATAATACGCAGACATATAACGCTGGTGGTAATGTGTGGTATATATACAATGTTGCTATACCGGGTGTATCGAAAATAGAGGCAGGTTCTTCACCAAATTATGCGGAAAATGGAACGTATAATATTTATTTTAATATTGTTGGTGAATAGAAAATATAAAAGAATATGGAGGGATAGTATGAAAAAATATAATTACTGTATAATATGTGTTTTATCATCACTTTTTGTGCTTACCGCCTGCAGCAGGAGTACAGATGGAGGTGTTGAAAACACCATCGAGAGCGTGAGTGTCACAGATGCAAGTGAATATTACAGTGAAAGCGGGACTGATTCATCAACAACAGAGGATACAGAAATTGAAGTGCCTAGAACAGCACCGGAGTTTCTTATTGATTTCGCGGACGAGGTTGTGGTCGATGAGAAAGACTTTAAAATGTGGGATTATGAAAACGAATACTATTTTTATAAGGGCTGGGAGAATGAAGGCTTTGCTCCGTGTGAGATAGTGCTCGACGGAAGAAGATGTAAGGGAATGTACACTGAATCGGGAGTTGCCTTAATCGGAGTTGAACAGGAAAATGCGTCACCGCGATGCATGGTGGTATATAAAGACAAAAGCATGATGCTCAGTGACAGTGTGGAGGCAGTTTTTCTGGATAACTGGCTGAGTGTATACTTCTATGATTTTGATGGTGATGAAAATGATGAACTTGTGATCTGTTCTATGAAGAGCGAAGCTGCGGACGATAACATAGCGGTGATTAAGCTGGAACCATTTGAGAAGCTGGCATTTAAGCTTAGAGAGCCGGATGATTTTGTTCCATTATCGGAAATGTCTGTAACTGACGTTACATGGGTGGACAAGGACAGAATAGAGTATAATTTTAAGATTCGGGACTGGTACGGAAATGAATATGACGGGTGGTCGTGGTATGGCAATTATGTGACCAATTACAGCATCCCTGAAGAGGATGAATATATTGTGGATCATTGGTCTGATAACAGCTTTATGACAAGAGAAGGTAAAATCTGGTCTACATATCTTCCTTACATGCAGAATGATTCTTATGTGAGTTCGTCTTTTGCAACATTACATATCTACTACACTTATGACAGCGAGGAGAAAGCTTTTGTGTCTGACACGGCAGTGCTATCATATAAGAGATTGCCTGAAGACGGGAAGGGTGATTACGTGGAAGAAGAGGTGGAGATAAAGGGCAGAGAGTGAAATATACAGAATTATAGAACCCTTTTACTATTGTCTGCCAAGCCCTGCAGTGTTACACTTAATATAAGTTTCTATGAAATCATATGGTTAAATATGGGAAAGGGCAGATATGAGGATTAATTCTTTACAGGAGTATAAGGACTTTGTTGCTTTGCACAATATTCCTCTTGATACGATAAGATTTGCCTTGGGCGAGGATAAGGGACATGAGCCGAGATGGTTCTATATCTACCAGGACAGATTCACGGGGGAATGGGTTGTAGCAAAGAACAAGAATGACGGAAGTACGGCTGAACGTTACAGAGGCTTTGATGAGGCGGAGGCTTGTCAGATTTTATTTGATAAGATGCAGGAGGAGTTCAATAAGAGGCAGTATGCATCCGGTTCTGGCAGCGGTGAAAATAAATACAGCAGTCAGACGAAGAAAAAAAGAAAATCAAGAGCCAATGCAACAATAATATTTGACAAATTTCTTATAGCTCTTGTTATTGTCGGATCGATTTACATTCTTGCCGAAGGCTATTTTGACAGGCAGGCTGCTAAGAGAAGACCGGGGCAGGGCTATTATGTGTTTCAGGTGAATTACGATGACGGTTCGCTCTGGGATGATTTGTATTATTATCTTGACGGCGACTGGTATTATTATGATGATGAATACAATGACTGGTATCCTGACAGTGATTTTGACTACGACGATGATTATGTACGGGATTACTATGTCGGAAGCGGCTATTCTTCGCTGGACGGATACTATGAGGGCGATGCATGGGATTTTGATGATACGTCGTATTATCAGAATTACGTCGAGGAGAGCTACAATAATGACAATTATGATGACGATGATGACGACAGCTGGGACAGCTACGATTGGGATGACTGGGACAGCAATGATTCCGACTGGGACAGCGATTGGTAAATAAGATACCGGATTGCTTCGTGCTTTGCACTTTCGCAATCCTCAAAAACATTCATAATTCGCTCATTTTTCTACGAAAAATGGCTGCTTATTCATGTTTTTGGCGGGTCCCAAGGTCAAAAATCCTTTTGCAAGCAAGCTTGCTTCAGATTTCTGACCTTTTGACCCTGATATCATTTATATAATAACGAATAATATAACAGCAGGCATGTGGGATGCGCTATTGCGGGAAATTCTCACATGTCTGCTGTTTTAGGTAAGGCGGGATACTGTGCCAAGGCACATTCTTTACTCAATTTCCTTCAATGCTTTCCTGAACTGGAATGAGAACAGTATTGCCGTGAAGCTCACTGCTATAATATCGGCTACCGGTTCAGCCATATACACGGCATGAGCTTTGCTGGCAGTATATATGTGAGGCATGATGTAGATGAGCGGAATGAGAAGCACGAACTTTCTCATTACCGCAACAATAATTGATGATAACGCTTTTCCGAGAGAGTTGAATGCCATCTGACATGAAATCTGTATTCCGAAGATGAACATTACCGCCATATAAATCCTGAGTGCTGTCTTGGTAAATGCAATAAGCTCTGTGTCAGGGGTGAACATTCCTGCAAAGATCTGTGGGAACAGCATCACAAGCAGCCAGAGCACGAATGAGTAGCATAGGCTTGCCTTGAGAAGAAGAAAAAATGCTTTTTTTACGCGGGATGCGTTTTTGGCACCGTAGTTGTAGCTCATTATAGGCTGTGCACCCTGACCAAGCCCCTGAAGAGGGAGCATTGCAAACTGCATTACGCTGGTGAGAATAGTCATTGCACCGACCGCCACATCGCCGCCGTATTTTAACAATGATGAGTTAAAGCATACGGAGATGATGCTTTCGCTTGCCTGCATAATGAACAGTGAAAGACCAAGTGCGAGGCATGGAAGTATTATGCCGGCACGTAATGGCAGATTTTCCTTCTTGATGCGCAGGGTAGTCTTTTTTCCGAAGAGAAAAGAGAGCACCCATACACAGGAGCATGCCTGTGAGATGATTGTAGCGAGAGCCGCACCCGAAACGCCCATGTCAAGTGCGAATATGAATACAGGGTCAAGAGCAATATTGACAACGGCACCTATAAGCACGGAGAACATTCCGATTTTGGCAAAACCCTGTGCGGTTATGAAGGTGTTCATTCCGAGCGTGAGCTGGACAAATAATGTTCCGAGGGCATATATATTCATATAGCTCACGGCATACTCTATGGTGTTCTCACTTGCTCCGAAAGCAAGAAGAAGCGGGCGGTTAAAAATATACATTACAAATGTGAGTATAACCGATATGATGAGCTGGGTTGTAAAGCAGTTGCCGAGAATTTTTTCGGCTTTGTCCTTGTCACCCTTGCCCATGAGGATTGATGCGCGTGGTGCGCCTCCGTTGCCCACAAGGGCTGCAAATGCGGATATGATCATGATGAGAGGCATACACACACCTACACCGGTAAGAGCCATGGAGCCGCTTGCGGGAATATGACCGATATATATTCTGTCAACTATGTTGTACAGCATGTTTATCATCTGTGCGGCAACGGTGGGAACGGCGAGCTTTACAAGCAGTCTGCCTATGGGTTCCTTTGCCAGAAATTCTTTGTCGTTATTCATTGAAGTTCATCCTTTCCGTTTAAACAAGGTATGTCTGTATATGAGAATACACACAAAGACACAAAATCTATTTTACATTTTTGAACTGAAAATGGCAAGGGAATATATGGAATTGTGTACGATGTTATAAAAATTTAAGATTTATTATGTTATAATAATAAGGATAAGTATTGTTATGTGAGGTTTATTTTGTTAAAATATATTATCTGCGTATGAAAGGGGAAGTGACATGAACACATACATTCCGGGAACTGAGAAGGATATCCGTATATTAGGCAGAGTCGGAGGTAAGGAGGAGCCTGCTTTTTTTTGGACGGGCAGCGGAATAGAGTTTACCGTTGACGGAAGTGAGCTTTCGATAGAGTTTATAACCGATTATGAGATATATGAACAGTGGATAAGAGTCGAGATTGATGGATTTTCCATGATAAGAACTGCACTTCCAAAAGGAAGAAGTACACTTACCATATATCGCAATATGAATCCTGATAATGTAAGAAAGATTCGTGTGGTTAAGGAAGTACAGCCGATGATGGCTGATAAGTCAGGGCTTCTTATTGTGAGTGAAATTCACAGTGATGGAAAGCTTAGAAAGCTTCAGCCTAAGAAATATAAGCTTGAATTCATAGGTGACAGCATAACATCGGGAGAGGGGCTTGCCGGAGCTTACGGTGTCTGGGAGTGGAATTCAGCGGTATTTTCCACAAAAGGACATTATGTACTTACAACGGCAGATAATCTGGGCGCTGATTACAGAATCATCTCACAGAGCGGCTGGGGTGTATGCTCAAGCTGGGACAATGATCCGAGACGAACACTTCCGAGGTATTATGAACAGGTATGCGGACTTTTAAGCGGAAGAGGACAGCTTGAAGCAGGTGCAGGAGAGAAATACGGCTTTGATGCATGGCAGCCTGATGCCGTCATGGTTAATCTCGGAACGAATGATGCATCGGCATTTCAGAATAACGCATGGGTGGATGAAAATACAGGTGAGAGTTTTAAACAGAAGCTTAACGCAGATGGAAGCTTTGAGGAGAAATCGCTTGAAAGATTTGAGACGGCAGTGTACAATTTTCTCGTTTTAATCAGAAAGAATAATCCGAAAGCACATATTGTGTGGCTTTATGGTATGATTGGCAGAGTGATGGAGCCTTGTATCCTTGAGACACTTGAAAGATACAAGATGGATTACAACGATGAAAATGCTGCATATCTGCAGCTTCCGGACCTTAAGACCGAGTGGATGGGGGCAAATAATCATCCCGGTGTGCCGTCACACGGGGCAGCAGCTGATGTTATAACGGAATATTTACGTGAAATATTAAAATAATTTTTTGGAGGTCAGAATGACTAAGCAGGAAAATGTAAACAGAAACACAAAGAGTATGATGCAGCGTATATTGGCAGGATTTATTATATCACTGTCAGTAGTTATAGTCGGAGGTCTTATTTATCTTTATATCAGGACACCTAAGACATCGAAGCTGTCAGAGTCGAAGAATTTTGCGGCCGAGAAGGTATATGAGGAGTCGGAGGCGGTTATTTCGTTGTTTGAAGCTGCCGATTATACGGCAATCCGCGAAAATTACTGCAATGAAGATATGGCGGCGAAGATGACGGATGAGGCTTTGGAGACAGCGGTTGCAAGCCTTGGAGATGACAGGGGAGCGCGAGTGGAGATTGAGAGCAAGGAGGGTTTTGAGGCAAAGCAGTCGAATAAGTATTATGCCATGACGCAGTACAAGGTGACATACGAGAATACCAAGCTGACATACACAATAATGTTTGACATGGATATGAAGCTTGCGGGATTCAGCGTTGAACCACAGTAGATAACAGACTTACGGATGAGGTATTTATGATAGACTATACACAGAGCCTGCTGTTTAAAAATATAACTTCACATGAGATAGAACGAATGTTAAAGTGTTCAATGGCTGCACAAAAGCAGATTGAGAGCGGTGAGACGATATTCGGGCAGGATGACAAGCCTGTATTCATATATCTTCTTCTTGAAGGTCAGGTAATTATCACTAAGTATCTGCCGTCAGGAAGAAGAGATATCCTTATGACGGCGGCTCCGGGAGACGTATTCGGCGAAGTTTTCTTTTTTGCGAAGGAAGAGTATTACTGGTATGATGCCGTTGCGGTCAAGAAGTCGAAGGTGCTGATGCTGCCATATTCATTTGTGTATGGATTTTGTGCAAGTGCATGTGAACATCATAAGCAGCTTATTCACAATCTTCTTGATATACAGTCTCAGTGCAATCTTGAGATGATGAAAAAGCTTCATATTGTTACGGGAACAACCTTAAAACAAAAGGTTGGTTTGTGGATGAATGAACGTCTCAATGAGAAGAATGAAGTGAAGCTTGACATGACAAGGGAGGAGCTTGCAGACTATCTCGGAGTTACAAGACCTTCACTGTCGAGGACGCTCACACAGATGCAGGAAGACGGCATTGTTTCCATACATGGAAAACTCATAAAGGTAACGGATATAGAGCTGTTTGAGGAGCTGTTTGAAGAATAAAACAGGCTGATTTTTGTTCACATTTTTTTCACAAAAAAATTCAAAAAATGTTGCAAATGTTACATAATTACCTGCCTATTGGTGCTATATTGTGAGCATCAAAGGAAGGAGGTAATTGCAATGACAGCAAGTACAGCACAGGTTGATAATCTTATTTCATTATTAGATGGATACGCAGAGAAAGGTGGACATCATCTCAATGTCAATGTATTGAACAGGGAAACTCTTATAGATGCACAGAAGCACCCTGAAAAATACCCGCAGCTTACCATCCGAGTATCAGGTTATGCAGTTAACTTCATCAAGCTCACAAAGGAGCAGCAGGATGAGGTCATAAGCCGAACTTTCCACGAAGCTATGTAGTAGAGAAAGTGAAGTGTATATTTCATGGAAAGTTCTACTTTCACATGAGGCTATGTAATACATAATGCGTAACAGAATATAATATGCATATGAAAATCCCGCGTGGCGCAATCGTTGCCATGTGGGATTTTTTATGTTTATATCATGTCATATTTATACATATCAGCTCCGTTGTACGAAGCAAGTTGTTCTAAGGACTCTGAGAAATGTTTATTATTTATACGCCAACGAAGCAAAGCATACTTCCATGTATGCATTGCTTCTAAAGCGGCATCCATGCCGCTTTTGGCTATGGAGAGAACAGAGTCCTAAGAACATCTAAGCTTCTCACAAAAGTCGTGATATGTATAAATATAATATACTATACACGATTAAGTTCATAGAGCACGTTTTGACACCTAAATTTTTATGAAGGTTGAAGAAAAGCCTAAAATATGGCATTATATATATGGTATCGGGAAATGATGCGTGATATCGGAGAAAATACGGACATCATAATTAAAGCTCGAAAGGAAAAAAGGTATGGGGAAGGTCAGAAAACGAATTTTAACAGTTGTAGGGATTTTGACGGTTATTGTTTTATGTGTGGCATGTGCGAAAAAGAGCGATGCGGAAAAAAGTGATGCGATGGTGCGGACGGAAACGGATTCTAAGGAAGATCAGAACGGGACGACAACGAATGTGACGGAAGGTCAGGGGAGTACGACTGCACAGGAAGAAACGACAACACAGGAAACGACGACACAGGAGAAGCCGGCAGATAAGGAGACGGAGACGACAACGACGGATAATGGCGGCAAGGGGGCAGTTGCTGTGATTGATGGTGACAGTCCTTATGCGCTTCACGGAAAGCTGCAGCTTGACGGCACAACGCTCACTGATGAGCACGGGGAAGCCTATCAGATTAAAGGCGTGAGTACGCACGGAATAGGGTGGTTCCCACAGTATGTCAATCAGGATACATTTGCTGACCTTAAAAGCTGGGGAGCGGATGCCGTGAGACTTGCGATGTATACCGCAGAGGGTGGCTATTGTGAGGGTAGCGATGACAACAAGGAAAAGCTAAAGCAGCTCATCGACACGGGCGTGCAGGCGGCGACAAAGCTTGGTATGTATGTCATTATCGACTGGCATGTGTTAAATGATCATGACCCGTGGAACTATGCGGATGATGCGGAGAAGTTCTTTGCCGAGATGTCTGATAAGTATAAGGACTACGGAAATGTGATATATGAGATATGCAACGAGCCGAACAGCGGACCGGACTGGAACAGCGTCAAGTCCTACGCAGAGAAGATTATTCCTGTCATCAGGGAGAATGCGCCTGACGCCATAATAATTGTCGGTACACCGACATGGTCGCAGGATATCGACAAAGCAGCGCAGAATCCGATTACCGGATATGAAAATATCATGTATGCGCTTCATTTTTATGCGGATACGCACAGGGACTATCTGAGGGAGAGAATGGAGGCGGCGATAGATGCGGGGCTTCCGGTGATTGTGTCTGAGTTCGGTATCTGCGATGCCTCGGGAAACGGAGCCAATAATTATGATGAAGGAAACAAGTGGATAGAGGCGATGGACAATTATAACGTCAGCTATTTTATATGGAATTTGTCAAACAAGGCTGAAACTTCCGCACTTATCTCTAGCGGATGCAGTAAGCTCTCAGGCTTTGAGGACGGAGATTTGTCGGATTCCGGAAAATGGTATAAAGATATTTTAAACAAATAATTGAGAAATAAAAGAAGTGAGGTAAGGGAAAATGGGTGAAAAATTAACGGCAAGTGATGTAAAGAAGATTGAGGAGGAGATTGAATACCGCCGTCTTGTAGAGAGAAAGAGAATACTTGAGGATGTAAAAGAAGCAAGGGCGCAGGGAGATTTGAGCGAGAATTTTGAGTATTATGCGGCTAAGAAGGAAAAGAACAGAAACGACGGGCGTATAAGATATCTTGAGAGGATGCTCAAAAATGCCACGATAGTTGACGATACCTCATCGGATGATGAAGTGGGAATGAACAATACGGTTGAGGTGTACTTTGAGGATGACGATGAGACCGAGGTGTATAAGCTTGTGACGAGCATCAGGGGAAATTCGATGAACAATTACATAAGCATTGAGTCGCCTATCGGAAAGGCAATCATGGGGCATAAGGTCGGTGACAGGGTTCAGGTCGTGGTAAATGACAGTGTGAGCTACTATGTGCAGATTAAGAGCATTGACAAAACCACAGATGACGCTGATGATAAGATTAAGGAATTTTAACGAATCGGAACTATAATATGTGCTGAAGGAGGACTTATGGGAAATAGAATTAAGGAGAGGGAAGAATATATTGACGGCCTCGTTAAAAAGTTAACACTTGATGAGAAAATAGGGATGATACACGGAGCGGGTCTTTTCAGGACTGCGGGAGTGCCGAGACTTGGAATACCTGAGCTTCATATGTCTGACGGTCCGATGGGCGTGAGACAGGAGTTTGTTGATAACGAGTGGAAGGGTGTTTATGACAAGGAGGATATGGTTACATATCTTCCGTCTAACAGTGCCATAGCAGCCACCTGGAACCCTAAGCGTGCTAAAGAGTGCGGTGAGGTTCTCGGTGAGGAGGCGAGGGGCAGGGGCAAGGATGTCATACTCGCGCCGGGAATTAACATCAAGAGGACGCCGCTTTGCGGGCGAAATTTTGAGTACATGAGTGAGGATCCTTATCTTGTCTCGGAGATGACGGTTCCTCTTATCAAAGGGATACAGAAGTCTGACGTGGCTGCATGTGTGAAGCATTTTGCGGTGAACGGTCAGGAGACGAACAGACTGTGGGTGGACACTATAGTCGATAAGAGAACACTCTATGAAATGTATCTTCCGGGCTTTGATGCCGCGGTGAACAGAGCACACTCCTACTCGATAATGGGAGCCTACAATATGCTTAACGGGCAGCACTGCTGTGAGAGCAGATATCTGTTAGGGGATATTTTAAGAAAAGAATGGGGCTATGACGGAACTGTGATAAGCGACTGGGGAGGTGTGCATGACACTGTGGCAGCCGCCAAGAGTGAGCTCGATATAGAGATGTCCATCACATATAATTTTGACGAGTACTGCATGGCAGAACCGCTCAAAAAGGCTGTCGAGGAGAGCAGGGTAAAGGAAAAGCATATTGATAAAAAAGTGTCTGATATCCTCAGAATGATGTACAGGCTCAAGATGCTTCCGGGTACCGGAACGAGGAAAAAAGGCTCTTTCCATAGTTTTGAACATATAAGGGCAGCTCGGCGAACTGCCGAGGAGGCAGTTATACTCCTTAAAAATGACAAAAAGCTTCTTCCGCTTGAGCTTGACACCCAGGTCGCGGTGATAGGTCAGAATGCTGTCTCCATTCATTCAAACGGAGGTGGAAGTGCCGAGATTAAAGCACTCTATGAGGTGACACCGCTCAGGGCACTTATGAATGTCGGCGGCGGGGATGTACGCTTTGTCTATGAGCCGGGTTATGTGGTGCCTGAGAGGACACAGGGGCAGGACGAGAGCTGGCAGGAGGCTTCGCTTGAAAATGCTGATGGCAGGCAAGGTGCGGAGAATGCGGATTTACATAAAAAGGCGGAGGAGTACAGAAAGCGGGCAGTACAGCTTGCAAAGGAAAATAAGCAGACAATCATATTTGCCGGGCTCAACCATGACTATGATATCGAGGGGACGGACAAGAGCACGTTAAAGCTTCCGTACTGTCAGGACGAGCTTATTGAGGCGGTTCTTGATGCCAACCCGGACACGGTGGTGGTCATCATGGGAGGTGCTCCCGTTGAGATGCCTTGGCTTGACAAGGCAGAAGCGGTTGTATGGTATTATTACTCAGGTCTTGAGGGTGCATCGGCGGTTGTCGATGTCCTGACCGGCAGGGTAAATCCTTCGGGTAAACTTCCTGAGACATTTCCAAAGTGCACGGAGGACGTATATTCGGTTAAACTTGGTGAGTTCGGCAGGGAGGACAGACTCGAGTATAAGGACGGCGTGTTTGTCGGCTACAGATATTATCTCAGCAACAATGTAAAGACGAATTTCTGCTTTGGACACGGGCTTTCATATACGGATTTTGCACTCAAAAAAATCAAGGCTGAGGGGAAAAAAGCTCTTGAGAGCAGTGCTGCCGATAAGTGGGATGACAAAGATGCCGTCACGGTTAGTGCGGAGCTGTCCAACATAGGTGACAGAGCCGGAATGGAGACGGTGCAGCTATATGTGACGCCTCCTAAGGGAAGCGTAGAGAGACCGGTAATGGAGCTGAAGGGCTTTAAGAAGGTGAAGCTGTCGCCGGGTGAGAAGAGGAAGGTTGAATTTACGCTTGATAAGCGTGCTTTTTCATACTATGACGAGAGTAAATGCGGCTATGTCTGCGAGCATGGCGAGTACATAGTGAGTCTCGGAATGAGTGCACAGGACATCAGGCAGAGAGTGACGGTGAAGTTATAGTGACATAAATATATGCTAAATTCTTATAATTTAAAAACTGACAGGCAGGAGAAAATGCGATGGAATTTAAGGGCATTAAAAAGCGCGAGGAGGGCAGATTCATAACGCGCTACGATGTAGAATATGAGACGGTCGACGGCAGGCAGAAGATATATGAGATGATAAGCCGCAGCGATGACATAACGGATTATGATAAGCTGCATGGCAAGGTGGCTGATGCGGTCGTCATTATTGCGACAGATGAGAGGGATGAGAAGATTGTGCTCAACAAGGAATTCCGTATGGCGGTAGGCGAGTGGGTGTACAATTTCCCGGCAGGGCTTATTGATCCGGGCGAGGAGCCGCAGCAGAGTGCATGCAGGGAGCTTCTCGAGGAGACGGGACTTGAGCTTTACAGAATAGATGACCTTATAGGTACAAGCTACAGTGCGGTGGGCTTCTCAAATGAGACGAATGTGTGCATAGTCGGAAAAGCGCGGGGAGAGTTCAAGGATAGCACCTCCACTTTCGAGGAGATTACACCCGGATGGTATACCAAGGCTGAGGTGAGGGAGCTTCTGAAAGAGTATAAGTTTGCTGCGAGAACGCAGGCATTCTGCTATGTGTGGAGCAGGGAATAGGGGAAATTTCCAAATATTTTAAATAGGACGTTGTGTAATTTTATTATATTACCGCCGGCTACAAAGCACCCGGCTTGCAATATAGTAAAATCACACAACTGTTTGATTATGTATTAAAAGTTTAAAGAAGTTTTTGTGGACGGTGAAAGATACGCGTTTCTTGAGACAAAATCAGGATTGAAGTTCGATAGGGATGCGTACAAAAGTATAGCTGACGCAACCTCGCTCGAGGATGTGGAAGATTATGTGTGTGATATGATTAAAAAATACTATATTCAATAATAATTATGGTTGACTTATATCGTCTAGTATGTTAATATTTAACTACTGAGCGACAAACAGTAGAAGGGAGGAAGTGCAATGAAAAGGAAACAAAAAAATGATTTTATAAGTAAACTGGCATTCTATCTATCGTTTCATTATAGTGATGAAGAACAAAAAAGTATTATAAATGACTATGATGATTGGTTTAAAAATGAAATGGGTATGGGAAAGGAATATGCTCAGGTTTGTGAGGAGCTTGGGACACCTCGAAAAATAGTGAACAATTTATTGTCAGAAGAAAGTAAACATATCTCTAATATACATATGATATTCAATAATGTATTTATACATTATTGCGTGCTTTTGATATTGCACTTTATAATAAGTACCTTTTTGATATATGTTATGAATAGAAGCGGAATAAACTATTTATATTCAGGAATCGCCTTGATGGGAATATATTTTATTTTGGAGCTTATTTATTCCTCCGGAAAAAAAGTTAATTATAAGGGATATTCCGATGGAATATTTGTGGGAAAAAATATAGTATTATTTTGTTTTGTAATATTATTTTTTATGACACTAATATTTCTTATACCAAAAATAAATTATGTTCAAAGCGGAAGAATACTATCGTTTGCAGCCAATCTGTTTATTGCAGGAATAATAATTTTTTCAATATATGAATGTAAGAAAAATATACAATATGATAATGGATTATGTACATTTATTTTTCATGTATTAGGGGTAATAACAATTATATTCTACATAAAAAATCAGTTAGGAATGCGATATGATAGTATTAATAAATACAATGTCATGATACTGAAAGGTTTAATTATTTACATAGAAACAATTTTAATGTGCACTGTTCTGCATAGGAAAGCGTTATAAAATGGATTCACAGCTAAAAAGAGGTATTTTAAATATATGTATTTTGCAGTTGTTAAAGGAGGATAGATATGGATATGACCTTATAAAGATTATGCAGAAATTTTTTCCTGATACAGAGGAAAGTACATTATACGCAATACTGAGGAGACTTAATCAGGAGGGAATGACAGAAGTATATTATAGTGATATTTCTAATGGACCTACTAGAAAATATTACAAATTGACTGTTGAAGGTGAGAAAAAATTAAATGACTATATGCTGGAATGGAAAAATATAGAAAACATTTTTAGGGAAATTGGGGAACGATAAGCGACAATAATTAATAATTAACAGATTAAATCCTATTTTAAGTCATAAAAAGAAGATGTATGCGTGCATTGTATACATCTTCTTTTATATTAATATGATAAAATTTTCTCCAATTTTTTATAAAAAAGTGTAGTATGGATATATAGAATTGTAGTGTATAAGTGAAACCATAAATCAGGAGGTGACAGGATGGAGGATGAAAAAATCATAGAGCTGTTTTTTGCGCGTTCGGAACAGGGCATACGGGAGCTGGACGGTAAATACGGAAAAGCATGCAGCAGGCTGTCATACAACATTGTTAATAATACACAGGATGCGGAGGAGTGTGTAAATGATGCTTACCTCGGAGCTTGGAATGCAATCCCGCCTGCACGTCCGAATCCGCTTTTATCCTACATTTTAAAGATAGTCAGGAATATCTCGCTAAACAGCTATTGGAAGAAGATGGCGGCGAAGAGGGGCGGACAATATACGGTTGCACTGGAGGAGATTGAAGCCTGCATAGCCGACAAAAAGAGTGTGGAAGAAGAAATTGAGGTGAAGGAGTTAGCACAAATCATTGAGCAGTTTCTCGACACACTTATGGTTGAAAATCGTGTTATTTTTATGAGACGCTATTGGTTTGCGGATAGTTTAAGGAATATTGCGGAGCTTGTGGGACTTTCGGAAAAAAATGTTTCAGTGAGACTTACCCGTATGCGGAAAAATCTAAAGGAGTATTTGCTGGAAAGGGGCGTGTTGATATGAATGTCAAAAAATTTTCGGAAGCTATGGGAGATGTTGATGACAGATATATTGTTGAGGCTGTGAGCTATAAAAGAAAGGTGGCAAAGTCACGCATAATCAGACGTGCCGTTATTGCGGCAGGTATTGCGGCGGTATTTTTAATGGTTGTGTCAATTATAAACATGCAGAGGAACAAGATACAACTGTCGGACAAATCATATAATGTGGCCGTGCGCTATACAAGTAATCCGTTCATTTTCTTTCGACATTCAGGAAGTTTAATCGGACTGACTGAGGAGGAATTGTTCACGAAATTTGATACGGTCATTTTTAAGGGGACCATAAAAGAAATCAAGAATATCGTTGTGGACTTCAACGGGGAAAAAGAGTACCGCGCGATTGCACAAATCGAGGTCGGGAAGGTTTATCGAGGTACATGCAGCGAGGGAGATACGGTTTCGGTAATGCTACCGTGTCCTATATCGGGATGGATTCATGTGACAGACACGAGCACTGTTTCTGAGATGAAGGCAGGTGTGACAGGAATATTCATGCCGATGGTGTTGGATGATGAGAGTGCCTTGTGGATGGAAAACGGAGCAAGCTTGGACAAAAGAGACCTTGCGGACTATGACTTTGTGGATGGTGAAAGATATGCATTCCTTGAAACCGACTCAGGACTTGTGTTCAGCAGATGGGCATATGCAAGCATCGCCGACGCTACCACACTTGATGAGGTGGAGGAGTATATTGAGAAGATGCTGGAGAGGCTTTATGGTCATGAAATAAAATGATAGAGATAATAGTTGTTTATTTAGCAAAATGCAAAAATCAATTATGTCATAATGAATTCAATTTAGTCATTTTGAAGCATAATGACTAAATTGAAATGCTTGACAGCAGACAAATTTACTTTGTGAACCAGATAGTAGAATATATCGTTCATAATGGAATTATGAAGGATCTTTCGGTTCTGCAGGAATCTCCGTTTACAGATCAGGGAAGCATTGTTGAAATATTTACTGATGTGAGCGTGTGGATGGGAATTAGAAAGGTTATAGATACAATAAATGCCAATGCGGCAGCATAAATGGTTTTAGCATCAATAGATGGAAGGAAAGATTTATAGAAAGACAGGCAATAAAAAGAAGATGTATGCGTGTGTTGCATACATCTTCTTTTAGATTACCTTGTCGGTAAATTATTTAACATTTACGGTATACGTCCCCGCGTCAAGTCCTGTCAGGTTCGCATCGGTGGTCATGTTGATTAATTCAACATTGCACTTCTTACTTCCTGTAATCACGATTGTGAGCTCGTTTCCGGATTTCTTGACACTTATAGTGGTGTCAGCGTTGGTTTTCATATCGTACACGGTTGTCGAGCAGTCAGCAGGCCCATATACGCGGAAGGTTACATTGTCAGCATAGTCATAGTCAGGACGGTCAGCGTCAGTATTGACTGCCACGATGGTGTTCTCTTTGACGAAAAGAGGAATCTCAAGGTAGCCGCATTTTTCGGAGTACCAGCAGCCGCCGATGTATTTCTTTCCGGTGAAGTAGTTAGTCCATGTGCCGGCAGGCAGATAGTATTCTGCAATGCTCTCGTCGTTGAAAACCGGTGCAACAAGGAGACTGTCGCCCATCATGTACTGCTTGTCAAGGTATGCACAGTTGCGGTCGTCCGTAAATTCAAGCACCATGCTTCTCATCATAGGAATACCGGTCTGTGATGCATAGATTGCATTGCGGTAGAGGTAAGGCATAAGGGAAGCCTTCAAAAGCGTGAAGGTGCGGACAACATCAACAGCCTCGTCATCATATACCCAAGGTACACGGTAGGATGAACTTCCGTGCAGGCGGGAATGAGAGCTTAACAGACCGAAGGCAGCCCATCTTTTATATACGTCAGGTGTTGAGGTGCTCTCGAAGCCGCCTATGTCGTGGCTCCAGTAGCCGAAGCCCGACATACATAACGAAAGACCGCCGCGAAGGCTTTCTTCCATGGACTCGTAGTCTGACCAGCAGTCGCCGCCCCAGTGAACAGGGAATTTCTGACCGCCTGCGGTTGCGGAACGGGCGAACAGTACGGCTTCACCCTTGCCGCGCTTTTTCTCTAAAAGCTCATACACACACTTGTTGTAGAGGTATGTATAGTAGTTATGCATCTTCTTAGGGTCTGAGCCATCGAAGTATACGACATCCTCGGTAGGGATTCTCTCACCGAAATCCGTCTTGAAGCAGTCGACGCCCATGTCGAGGAGTACCTCGAGTTTACTCTGGTACCATTTGCAGGCGTCAGGGTTCGTGAAGTCGACAAGTGCCATTCCCGGCTGCCACATATCCCACTGCCATACATCGCCGTTGGTTCTCTTTACGAAGTAACCGTTCTTAACGCCCTCGGCAAAGAGCACTGACTCCTGTCCAATGTAGGAGTTAATCCATACACAGATATTGAGTCCTTTAGCCTTGATTCTTTTTAACATGCCCTCAGGATCAGGGAATACTCGCTCATCCCATACAAAATCTGACCAGTGGAATTCCTTCATCCAGAAGCAGTCGAAGTGGAACACACGAAGAGGAATACCGCGGTCGAGCATGCCGTCGATGAAGCTCATTACGGTCTTTTCGTCGTAGTTTGTTGTAAACGATGTGGAAAGCCACAGTCCGAAAGTCCAAGGAGCCGGAAGTGACGGCTTGCCTGTGAGGTCGGTGTACTTTACAAGTACGTCCTTCATTGAAGGCCCGTCGATGAAGAAATAGTCAAGATAGCTTCCCTCAACGGAGAACTCTGCCTTCGTAACCATCTCTGTGCCAACCTCAAAGGATACCTTCTCAGGGTGATTTACGAACACACCGTAGCCCTTGTTGGAAATGTAAAAAGGAATGTTTTTGTAGGACTGCTCGGTGCTTGTTCCGCCGTCCTGATTGTAGATGTCGATTGACTGACCGTTCTTCACAAATGGAGTGAAGCGCTCGCCAAAGCCATATAACAGCTCGCCGACACCAAGTGATAACTGCTGGCGGATGTATGTGTCAGTGTAGTCTCCTTTATCGTAGGCATAACCCTTCCAGTCGGTTTTCATAAGAGCGAGGTCTTTTCTGCCGCTCTTAGAGAGAATTCTGCCCTTGTGCTTATATGTCATGCTCCAAGGCAGCTTGTTAATCTCAAGTGATAAATCACCGCTTGTGATGGTGATGAGCTCGTCAGTCTCAGTGACGCTCATGTTGTCCTCGCTTGTGGCAAGCTCGAACCCAGGACCTTTTGCCGCCATGCCGAGATGATGGCTGGTCTGAACCCTTATCACGCCCTTGGCAGGTGAGGTGATTACAACCGTGAGGTTGATGCTTCCGAGGGTATCGCCTCTTGTGATTATTCTTATTGTAGGTGCACATAAGGTCACCTTGTTTTTTTCAATTTTTGTAAAATATACTTCCTGTGGTGAGAAGCAGGAACAGCCCTCCTTCTCAAGCCAGCAGCCGTTAGAGAATTTCATTTTATACCTCCTGTTACAATAAGATTTATCAAGGATAATTATATAGGAGGTGATGTCTTATGAATACTGTACTTTTTACATTATTTTGCCTTAACTTTTGGAGGTTGTGCAAGGAGCGGGGAGTGTGATATATTAATGACATAACTAACAGACAGGGAGTGCTTGCCGGCATGAACAGTTTCAGCAGAATGAAGATAGGAAAACAGTTTAATATAGTATATGTGTGTGCTGTTGTTGTTCCGGTGCTTGCTCTTGGTATTTTTCTTGTATTAAATATATACAGCATGCTCCTTACTCATCACAGGGATCTTGTTCACGGGAGCAACAATTCCTCGAAGAAGATTATGAAGGAGATAAGTGACCAGATATACAATATATCGGACAGTATTGCCTACGACAGCAGAACGATTGAGATGCTGGGCGGTGGGTACAGCAGTGAGAGGGAGTTTCGCGATGCGGCGAGAAGTTATACGCTTATAGACAATTTCGTGGAAAATTACAGCCAGATTGGAAGCATAACGATATATACGACAACCCAATACGCCTCAAGCTTTAAGTATTTCAGACCTGTGACGGACGAGATAAAGGAGAAGGACTGGTATAAGACCGCGATAGCCCAGTACAGTCCGTTCTATCAGTTGATTGTTGAGCCGAATGCATATAAGAATGTCGAGTACAGCTATGCACTTGTGAGAAAAATAACGGTTCTCGGAAGCAGCAGCGAGGCGGTCATGGTTATCAAAATCAGTGAGAATTACCTTGAAGGGCGCTTAGGCGACAGTGATTACATAACACTTGTATCGTTTGACGACAAGGAGGTATTCTACGGTTCAAGGCGTGATTATTACGGAACCTTGCTGCCGTTTGAGGTGGATTATGACACGGATTACTACTCGGGCAAGTTTGTGGAGGAGTTTGAAGGAGTGAACAGCCTTGTTGAGGTAAGCTCCTTGGATCTTAAGCAGTCGGAAAGCAATCTGTACATAACAACGATTGACAAAAATGCGCTGTGGAGCATCATCAAGACCTTGTTGGTTGCAGTGTCGACCGTCATGGTGGCACTTGTGGTTCCGGCGGTGTTTATGATAAAGTTCTCACACTCATTCGTGAGTCAGGTAAATACACTGCGGGATGAGATGCACAAGGCGAGCAACGAGGACTATGACATCTTAAAGAGCTTTTCGGGAAGCCATGAATTACAGCAGGCATACGGCGACCTGCTCGTGATGGTTGACACGATAGAGCAGCAGAAGGTGGCAATGTATGAGGCGATGCTCAATGAAAAACAGCTTCAGAATGAGCAGCAGGAGATGGAGTTTAAGATGCTTGCAAGCCAGATTAACCCGCATTTTCTCTACAATACTCTTGAAACTCTCAGAATGAAGGCGTTCACGGCGGGTGACAGGGAGGTCGCCACGGGAATTAAGCTCCTCGGAAAGATGTTAAGGTATGTGCTCGTGAATATCGGAACGACCTACACGACACTTGCAAACGAGCTGGAGCACATTGAAACCTACATAAAAATCCAGAAGATAAGATTTGACGACAGGGTTAACTACAGTCTGACGGTGGACGACGGCATAGACACCGAAAAGTATATGCTTCTGCCTCTCCTTTTGCAGCCGATTGTTGAGAACGCGGTTGTCCATGGTTTAGAGGGCGTCGATGGCACGGGATATATTCAGATACATGTGTATGAGAGATGCACATCGGAGAAAGAAGCAGAAGGTGTGATTGAAACCGGAAAATATCTGATAATAGATGTAACCGACAATGGCAATGGAATGACGGTACAGCAGCTTGAAAGTGTCAAAAAGAGCATGACTGAGGACAGTATATCGAAGCATTCTAGCATAGGAATGTCTAACATCGACCAGAGGATCAAGCTTTGCTACGGTGATTGCTACGGTATAGACATACAGAGCACCGAGGGTGAGGGAACGAAGGTCACGGTGATTCTCCCGCGCTATTCCGACGAGCCTGCCAAAGGAATAAAAAGTTATGGTAAAAGTAAAAATTAGCGTGTAAAACATGTAAAAAAGACAATGTTTTTTTATTCCCACCCATGGCATAGAATTGTATCAAACGCTGAGGGTGGGTTTCGTATACCCCTTGGCAGAAAAATTAAGGAGGTTTTTATCTATGAGAAAGTTCAAAAAAGTATTGGCAAGTCTCATTGCCGGAACACTTGTACTTTCAAATGCGGTTCCGGTGCTTGCTGCACAGGATGCGTCGGCACTTCCTGACGGAACAGCATACTTAAACATTAACAATTCAGACTGGCAGCCGTTCGACGCTGAGTGGGTTAATGCAGAGATTACGGGAGACGGTTCCTACACGGTATCAATGACGGCAGCAGAGGCTGTTGACCTTGGAGCTTTTAACGCGCTTGAGGTTGTCAACGGTGAGGAGGTTCTCGGAACAGGTGCGGTTATCACCGTGGATTCAATTGAGCTTAATGGAGAAGAAATTGAGCTTCAGGGTTCAAGCTACACATGCTCGGCAGACGGCTTGGGTGTTACAACAAGAGTTAACCTTTACAACGAGTGGAATACACCGGATGCAACTGCAACAGCCGGAGATGACAAGCATGCCGACTGCCGTGTGGCAGAGGGAAATGTGGCAGATGCCACAGCATGTCTCTGGACAGCAGAACAGCTTACAGGTGTTACATCAATCGTTGTCAACTTCACGGTATCAGGTTTCGGAACAGCAGGCGGTCCTGCAGAGGCAGCAGATAATTCCGATGCCGCAACAGAGGCAGTGGCACATCTTACCATCAACAACGAGAACTGGGGCGAATATGAGGCAGAGTATGTAGATGCCACAATCACAGGAGACGGTACATACACAGTATCCATGACAGCGGCAGAGGCACAGAACCTCGGAGCTTATAATGCACTTCAGGTTCCTAACGGTGAGGCAATTATGGGTACGGCATGTGTGCTCACAATCGACAGCATCAAGATTAACGGTGAGGAGATTACACTTCAGGGACCAAGCTACACATGTTCAGCAGATGGTGCAGGTGTAGATACCAGAGTTAACATTTACAATGAGTACAATGACCCTGATGCGACAGCAACAGCAGGTGATGATAATCACCTTGACCAGCGTATCGCAGACGGCAATCTTGCAGATGCGACAGCACGCCTTCTGTCAACAGATGACATTGCAGATGTTCAGTCTGTAGAGGTAACATTTACGGTATCCGATTACGGCAAGATGGCTGAGGCAGGTGAGGCTGCAGGCAATGACGGTGCATTTGATCCTAACGGCGAGTACAACGTATACTTCGGTGTACAGACAGCGGCTTACTCATTCCGTAACGCTTGGAATGACAGCTACGGTCTCGGAACTCCTGAGTTCGACCAGATTACAGGCTGGAACGGCAATGATGAGGTAGTAAGAACAGGAACAATCACAGATGCCGTAATCAAGGGCAACGGTACATACACAGTTTCTCTTACAGGTGTTGATTTTGCAGACGATGCAGAGACACTGAACCTCTTATTCCTTTCAACGGATATTCCTCTTGACAGCGATGCAAAGATTACAGACATCACGGTTAAGATGGGTGGTAAGAAGGTATATGATTTTGAGGAGTCATATCAGGATCCCGATACAAAGGATTATATCAAGACTCTCCTCATCAATACATACAACGATGCTTTCAACGGCGAGAATGAGTTCGCATATACATTATCCGCAGGTATGGATATAGAGGTTACATTCACGGTATCCGGTTTTGCATACGATAACCCTGATGCAGTTCCAAGCGGTGACACATCGGCAACTGAGACAACTCAGGCTGCAGAGACAACAAAGGCAGCAAGCGAGGCGACTACAACAGCAAGCGCTGAGGCATCCCAGGGTGGTGTATCCGTGGGTGTTATCATCGCAATCGTTGCAGCGGTAGTAGTTGTTGCAGCAATCGTGGTTGTAGCTGTTAAGAAAAAGAAGTAAGCTTAGGGCTAAAAGAGTTTCGGCAACTGAATAACGGTCAATCAAAAATGAAACTGTCGCCATGGCACGAAATGTCAGGCGGCAGTTTTTTCGCGTAATAGGATTCAGATGTCAAAACATGCCAATTTAATTTACATATGTATGATGTGTTATATTTATGTATACCAACTCCGTTGTCCGATGCGGGTTGTTCTAAGCACTCTGCCAAGTTGTTTTTTACATACACCAACGATGCCAAATGCCCATCCATGGGCTATGGCATCTAAGTCAGCATCCATGCTGACTTTGGCTATATGGTGAGCAGAGTGCCAAGAACAACTATGCATCTTCCAAAAGTCGTGATATACATAAATATAACACATCACACATTATTAAGTTTATTGAGCAAGTTTTGACATCCGTATGTATATGATGTTGAGGTCAAACAGGCAAAATATCTTCATAATGTAAAAAGAATGTATTTATGCATTTTGTGACTTTTGGAAGAAGCTTAGTTGTTCTTAGGACTACGTTCACAGCGCAGCCAATTCCGACATGGATGTCGGAATAGATGCAAACAGCCATGGATGGCTGATTTTGCATCGGTGGCGGACATTATCAATAGGTATGCCGGAGCCCTTAGAACACCTTGCTTCGCACAATCGGAAGCAAAATGCATAAATACATTCGTTTATACATTCAAAATACTAATGCCTGTTTGACCTCGACATCATCTTTATAGGAGATTCAAAACACAAAAAGCTGCACTGCAAAAAGTGAATGCAATTTTGAACTTATAATGACGGTATTAAAAAAATTATGAAAAATATATAATGTAAGCATAAAGCAAGGAGGTATCAAGATGAACGAAATAATCAGCAAAAGAGAGAAAAAAGCTAATAAGTTCTACTATATTTCGCGTCTGGTTTCGCTTCTGTCAGTGTTCATGATGTTTCTTCCCGCAATCAATCCGGGACGTTTTTCAGCACTGATAAGCAAGAATCTTTCGGTATTTACGGCAGGCGTGTCATACAGCAGTCTTGTGAGTGGAGCAGGACGAGCAATACGTCAGGGCTGGGTATCACAGTCGGCATACACATTTATTTTCATGGGAAGTATGATTATATGTATCGGTATTGTGGTGTGTGCGGCAGGCTCATGTGTATCTCTTGGAAATCTTAAAATGAAGAATTTAAGCAATAAGATTTCGCTTGTCGGTGCAGTTATACAGAGTGCAGGACTTGTGGTTCTTATGCTTGGCTACAATGAGATGATGGCATGCAGCAGACCTGAGAAGGTTGTACCGGGATTTGCGATAGGCTTTATAATCTTTCTTGTGGCTGCACTTATACAGCTTGTATTTTCAATACTTAATCTTGTGGTTCTGCCTAAGGCAGATAAAGCCGACAAGATGGAGATGCAGACAAAGTACAGATTATTCCTTATGTTCCTTCCGTTTGCAATGCTTGCATTCATATTCTGCTATCTTCCTTTGTTCGGATGGAGATATGCATTCTTCGATTACTCGGCAGGCGGAACGCTTTCGGCAGACAACTTTGTCGGAATGAAGTGGTTTAAGTATCTGTTCAACAATGCGGCAACAAAAAGAGATATCGTAAGAGTTCTCAGAAATACACTTGTAATGAGCGGACTTGGAATTGCTACAAGCTGGCTTCCTATGGCATTTGCCATATTCATATCCGAGATTAAGTGTTCATGGTTCAGAAAGATTGTACAGACATTTACAACAATTCCTAACTTCATAAGCTGGGTTTTAGTTTACGCCATTGCATATGCAATCTTCTCGACAGACGGTTTCCTAAACGGTTTCCTCACGATGATAACCGGAGCGAACCACGCAACCAACTATCTGATGGGTGACTCCGGAACATGGTTCAAGATGCTCGCATGGGGCATGTGGAAGGGCACAGGTTGGAGCGCAATCATTTACATAGCGGCTATATCCGGAATAGATGTACAGCTGTATGAGGCGGCTACGGTTGACGGTGCGGGACGTTTCCAGAAGATGTGGTACATAACACTTCCGGGACTTCTTCCTACATACTGTGTACTTCTTCTTATGTCAGTTGCAGGTATTCTAAGCAACGGTATGGATCAGTACCTCGTGTTCGAGACAGCTAACAACACAAACACCATCGAGGTGTTGGATCTCTTTGTATATAAGCTGGGTATCAGCGGAGGACTCATTCCTTTGTCCACGGTTGTAGGTATGGTAAAGACAATCGTGAGTGTAATCTTGCTCTTTGTAGCTAACGGAATATCAAAAGCAATCCGTGGCGAAAGTATCGTATAGGAGGTGGGAATATGGCAAAGACAGCACAGGAAAGACTCGATGCCAAAGCAGAGAGAGCTTATTACAGAAAGCACAAGAAGCAGTACAGGTTAAAACCTTCAGACATTGTATTCAACATATTTAATTATGCATTTTTTGCATTGTTTACACTGTCATGTTTCTTCCCGTTTTATTATTTGTTCATCAATACCATATCCTCGAATGATTTAGTTCGTGCAGGTAAGATTAATTTTTACCCGGTTGGAATCAATTTTCACAACTACGTTGCAATGCTTCAGGTCAACGACCTCGGAAACGCATTCCTTGTATCTGTATCAAGAACACTTATAGGAACATTCCTGATGGTGCTTGCTTCGGCTCTTGCAGGATACCTTGTAACCAAGAAGGAGATGTGGCACAGAAAATTCTGGTACAGATTCCTCGTTGTGACGATGTACTTTAACGCAGGCATTATTCCCGTATACTTGAACTTTCTCATGTTAGGTCTTACCGATAACTACCTTGTCTACATTCTTCCGGGAATTGTAGCACCGTACAATATCATCCTTGTAAAGACCTATATTGAGTCGATACCTGCAGAGCTTGAGGAGAGTGCATACATAGACGGTGCGGGCTTTATGACAGTGTTCAGAAAAATTATATTCCCGCTATGTAAACCGATACTCGCGACAATCACGATATTCGGTGCCGTGGGTCACTGGAACTCATTTACCGACTCACTTATCTACATGCAGAACAGCCCGAAGCTCTACACTTTGCAGCACAGATTGTATGTGTACCTTAACTCGTCAAGCAACCTCGACAGTATTATGAACAACACGACGGCAACGAACGTGGCAATGCAGCAGCAGATGAACATGAAGGTTATCAAGTATACGGTATCAATGGTAACAATCATACCTATTCTTCTTGTGTATCCTTTCCTTCAGAAGTACTTTGAGAAGGGTATCATGTTAGGTGCAGTCAAGGGGTAAATTGTATTGATTTGAACGCAGTTCGCAAAGCGACTGCGTTTATGAGCAAGCAGCGAAAGCGGATTGCGAATGTCCGCTTTACATTGAATTTTTTGTAAGATAAAATGTAAATAAGGAGGATAAAAAAATGAGAAAATCAAAATTATTTAAGAAAATCACTGCCGTCACACTTTCGGCAGCGATGGTGCTCTCAATGAGCGCATGTTCTAAGGGCAACGCGGCAAAAGGAGGAAAGGGCGACCCGATAACGCTTACGGTATTCAGCCAGTTAGCCAACTATAACGGTGAGCAGGTCGGATGGTTCGCAAAGGAGATGTTAGACCGCTTCAATGTGAAGCTCAACATTATTCCCGACTCTGACGGAACCTTCGATACAAGAATGGAGTCCGGAAACTTAGGAGACATAGTTGTATTCGGAAGTGCAGGTAAGGAATACAAGTCAGCAGTTGAGTCAGGTGCTCTTCTTGACTGGAACGAGGATGATATTTTGACGCAGTACGGTCCGTACATAGTTGAGAACATGCAGGCAGCTCTTGAGAAAAATAAGCAGATTAACTCGGACGGTCTTGTTCATGGTATCGGTCACGGAATAGCAACAAGCAGTGAGGATCATCAGGATTTCTTCTATACATGGGATTTAAGATGGGATTTATATAAGGAGCTTGGTTATCCTGAGGTTAAGACACTCGATGACCTGGCAGATTTACTTGCGGATATGCAGGCTGCATGTCCTACAGATGATAAGGGAAATAAGACCTACGGTGTTTCCTTATGGCCTGACTGGGACGGCAACATGGTAATGTATGTTAAGTCTATGGCGACAGCGTGGTATGGTTACGACGAGCTTCATCTTGGACTGTATGACAGCGATACAGGTGAGTTCCACGGCGCTCTTGAGGAGAACGGACCATATCTTGAAATGTTAAAGTTTTTTAACACTCTGTACCAGAGAGGTCTTCTTGATCCGGATTCAATGACACAGACCTATAATGAGATGATTGATAAGGTATTAAACGGCGGTGTATTCTTTTCAATCTTCAACTATGCAGGTTCTCTTGCATACAATACTGAGGATCATATAGCCAAGAATAAGATGATGCTCACAATGAAGCCTGAGGATGCAACTCCTATCGTATATGGTATGGACACTGCGGGAGGAAACAGAATATGGGCAATAGGTGCTAAGACAGAATATCCTGAGCTTTGCATGGAGATCATCAACTGGTTATGCACACCTGAGGGAAGAATGGTATCAGAGTACGGTCCTGAGGGCGTTACATGGTACTATGATGAAGACAAGAACACTCATTTTACTGAGCTTGGTGCAAGTGCAATCAGGGATGTCAACACGGTAATGCCTGATGATTTAGGTACATTCGGGGACGGACGTCAGCAGATTAACAACATCACATGGTCTCTTGATGCACAGAACCCTGATTCTAACGGTGAGACCTACAACTGGCAGAACTGGAAGAGCAACTTAGCTGAAGCTTCCTGTGATATTGAGCAGGATTGGAGAGATAGGACGGGAGCAATTTCAATTCAGGATTATCTCAACCAGCATGAATACAAGGTAGCACCTGCAACCTCATACACGGACGGTGTAAGATCCGATGAGCTTGAGGTAACATGGAATCAGGTTACCAAGTGTATCGTAAACGGAAGCTGGAATGCAGTATACGCTTCAACGGATGCTGAGTTCGAGTCAATCGTGTCTAAGATGATTTCAGATGCTTATGAGTATGGTTATGAGCAGTGCATGGAGTGGAACGAGAATGAGGCTTCAATCCGCCATGAGCTCGAGGAAGCAGTTCGTGCAAAGGACGCAAAGTAATTAAGGTTATTTGAACGCAGAATAAGCAAAGCGACTGCGTTCATGAGCAAGTAGCGAAAGCGGATTGCGAATGTCCGCTTTACATATTGAGGGCTGTTGCACTAAGGCTGCATTTAAGTGTGACAGTCCTTTTTATAAAAGGAGATATTTGATGAAATTTTTCAGTGTGGACAGCCCGCTCTACAAGTTCATATCAACATTCTGGGAGATAGTGAAGCTGAATTTTTTCTGGCTGGTATTTTCACTGCCGGTTGTGACTATCGGTGCTTCCACGACGGCGGCATTTTCGGTTGGGCTTAAGATGGCGGACGGGAGCGAGGGCTATATATTCAAGGCATTTTTGGAAGCGTTTAAGGAAAATTGGAAAAAGGGTATACCGCTTGGGCTGTTGAATCTTCTGATAGCGTATGCGGCATATCTGGATTTTGAGCTTTTTAATAAGATTGAGGGAAATCCGTTTATATGTCTCATGATGGGGATACTTGCGATGGTTATAGGAGTAACGGGATTTATGTATGCATACGCCCTGCTTGCAAGATATGAGAATTCTTTTATAAATACAATAAAAAACTCTTTTGAAATTTACACAAGATATTTCGGGCGCTCGGTTGCGATGACGCTTATTGTGGCTCTTGAGCTGGTTGTTATGTTCTGGAATACAACAACAATGTATTTTATGATACTTATTGGACCTGCATGTATTATATATACGATAAGCGCAGGCGCGTTATACATTTTTAAGGACATAGAGAGAAAGGAGAAGGAAGCATAATGAGAAAAATGATTGGGCGCATGTGCGCCATCGCGACAGCGGCGGTTGTGCTTGCGGGAAGTGTTATGTCGGGGCTTTCATGCAGGGTGTACGCCTCCGACGACAAGGGGCTGGTTGCGGCAGCCACGCAGCAACCGTTCCGTGTACTCTCGGCGCAGGAGATGGTTCGGGAGATGGGTTCCGGGTGGAACCTTGGAAACACGATGGACGGGCATACAGGTTTTACACCGAATGAGACACTGTGGCAGCATGTTGAGACAACGAAGCAGGTTATAAAAACAGTACATGACAATGGCTTTAACACTGTGAGAATTCCTGTGACCTGGGGAACTATGATTGATGATGAGAACGGCTATGCGATAAATGATAAGTGGTTGAGCCGTGTACAGGATATCGTGGATTATTGTGTTGAGCAGGATATGTATGTCATTGTCAACATCCACCACGACGGAGCGGAACAGACAGGATGGCTAAGAATCGCGTCGGATGATATTGATTCGGTGAAGGAAAAGTATGAGGCAGTGTGGAAGCAGATTGCCGAGAGATTCAAGGATTATGATGAGCACCTTATATTTGAGTCCATGAATGAGGTTACGGGACCGGGAAATAACATTCAGTTCGATATGGACAGAGTTATGGAGCTTAATCAGCTATTTGTTGATACGGTAAGAGGAACAGGCTCTAACAATGCATACAGATGGCTGTCAGTGCCGGGAAGATACACCAATATCACCAACACGACTCAGTATGATTTCAGGCTCCCGGAGGATACGGTTGAGAACAGGCTGTTTTTGTCGGTGCATTATTATAATTTTTTATTCGGACTTGCCGAGAATACGACCTACACTGAGTGGACAAAGGAAATGACGGATGAGCTTGTGGAGGAATTTGCCCAGCTTGAGAAGTTTACGTCGCAGGGTGTTCCTGTAATTGTGGGAGAGTACGGTGCCGTCGACAAGAGGAACGAGGCTGACAGAGCATATCACTATGAGGTTGTCAACCGAATCTGCAATACAGGTATGATTGTAGCATGTTACTGGGATAACGGCGAATATGACCTGACAAAGGAGCCTACGGACTATAACTTCACACTCATTGACAGGGAGAGCTGTGAGCCTGTATATCCCGACCTGGTTGCGGCGATACTCAGGGGAAAATACCTTGCAGGACCTTCAGACTGCTCGGATTTGAGCAAGGGAACCGAGATTATTCCTATCACGGATTTTGGGCTTGAGAAGGATGAGCTGTGTATTGAAGTCGGTGCACTCTATGAGACTTCTGTAAAAGATATTCTGCCTGAGGATACGAATGATATTGTATTGTGGAAAACCGATGACCCTTCCGTTGCGACGGTCTATGACGGACGTATCCGTGCGAGAGGCATAGGAACTACTACTATAACAGCCTACAGCCAGAAGGATGGTTATGGTAAGAGCATGACTGTGACAGTCATAGCACAAAAGGGGGCTGATAATATCGAGCTTTCCGTGCCTGAGCAGCTTGAGCTTGACACGGATTCCTATACATATATAGATGCACGGACGAATGATGCAGGTGCATACCTTACATACCGCTCCTCAAACGAGGATATAGCCACAGTGTCGAGGACAGGCAAGGTGCTCGCTAAGTCTGACGGAGTGGCATATATAACAACTACAGCGGCTTCGGGAAAGAGCGCGACGACGAGAGTGGTTGTTGGACACAAGGCGGGGGCGAATGAGATATCCCTTGCCGTGAACGTGTACTACAACGACAATGATCATTCATTTTTCTCAAATGAGTATGGTGAGCCTATAACCGTTACAGGTGATGGAACATACACGCTCACATTCGACTGTGAGGAGGATTTGTCGGATGCTGCTGCAAAGGCAGGAGTTGACAGCCTGAGCAAAATGACGGCTATATACATAAAAGACCATGCGGTTACACTCGGACAGGAAAAGAAGTCAAAGCTTGTGTCCTGTAATATAATGTATGACAGTGTTGTAGTGGATGGTGTTGAGCTTACCGTGACACAGACAGAGCCTAAGAGCGCACTTAAGTCATCCGGAATATTCGATACCAATGACCCGATTAATTCATGGGACGGCTCCATGGTTGAGGAGGTCAGTGTAAAAAAGCATGTTGCGGATTTTACAACCGTAGAAAATCCTAAGACGGTGGAGATAACATTCACTCTTTCCGATATGGAATTTGAGGGCACAGACGACATGGAGAATGTCGTTGTGGATGTCGAGGGCATGGAGCTTGAGGTGATTGATAATGAGGACGGAACCTACAGCGTAATAGCAAATGTATCGCCTGCTGATGCCAACGAGAAAATTTACTTTGCATCGTCCGACGAGTCTGTGGCTTCCATAGCTGAGCCGACGGTTCAGGTAACTGACGGTAAGGCGGCAGTCACAGCAAAGGCACTCACAATCGGAGGTTCGACGATCACGGCATATTCTGAGAGCGGAGTGGCGGAAAGCATTCTTCTAGGCGTATCGGGAATAACAGAGTATGTGTCGGAAGCAGATTCGGTCGGTGACATAATTCCTGCACCGGAGAGGGATATCAAGCATGAGGAGTCGACGGAGGAGACCTCTGAGACGACAAGCGAAGCAGATACGACGGCACGGGAAAGTGAGACACAGCAGACAACACAGGAGCCGGATACAGAGCCGGTACAGGCTGATGTATCAGCCGGAAATGTCAGCACAATGACGGCAATACTCATAATTGCAGGAGTTGTGGTTGTAGCGGCAGTGGTTGTTTTCGTTATTCTAAAGCCTAAGAAAAAGAGTGACTCAAAGGAATGATGGCTTAATTGAGAACAAGTGGTTTTCTTGACATTGCCCGGGACATATTTTATAATTATTTTATAAAACATGTCGGGGGAAAGTCATGGAAACGGTACTTATAGCGGATGATGAAAAGAATATAAGAGAAGGTATTAAGTGTATAATAGACTGGGAAGCATTGGGATTTACGGTCTGCGGTGAAGCTGCCAACGGTGAGGAAGCTTTAAAGCAGATTAATGAGATGCATCCCGGTCTTGTTCTTTTAGATATAAAGATGCCTAAGCTCTCAGGACTTGAAGTGGTTGAGAATGCCAGGGAGCAGGGATATAACGGTAAATTCATTATTCTCAGCGGATTTTCCGATTTTAAGTTCGCACAGACCGCAATCAGGCTCGGTGTGGACAATTACATCACTAAGCCGATTGATGAGGACGAGCTTGCTGAGGCGGTGAAAAGGATTGGTGAACAGATTAAGACGGACAGGGAGAATGTCACACACAATGAGCATTACAGGAAGAAGGCGAAGAAGGAGTTACTGCACGATCTTGTAAGGAGTCAGGTTGACAGGGAAGTGTTTTCCACTGAAGAACTTAATATGACTGCCTCGGTATATCAGGTTGTTCTGTATGAAAACTTTGATATTGAGGAAGGCGAGAACATGCCTTACCAGTTTTCGGAGCTTTTGAAGGTTACAAACAACGGAAGCCGTACCTTTGAGCACTTCATGGATGATGAGTACAATGTCATAATCCTGAAGGGCAGCTTTGCAATCGAAAAGTTCGAGCGTTTTGTCGAGCATTATGAGAGTACGCCGCCACAGAAGGGCAGTCCTATGGACACACTTTTCATCGCTTACGGTCGCCCCGTCAACGATATTTTTGATGTGCATATATCGTACATGGACGCTTATACACTCATAAAGAGACGTTTCTTCTGCATAGAGGGGCAGCACACCTTAGGATATGAGGAACTTCCACATGTGAAGGAGGTATATGAGCAGCTTGATAAATCAAAAATTTCCGATTACTGCTCTAAGATAACGGATTATATCCAGACCTTTTCAAGACGAAAGGTGGCGGAGGAGCTCTACGGAATAGAGGAGTACCTCTACAATGTCGATGCACCTATCGGGCAGGTAAAGCTTTTCCTGACAGACTTATTTTTACAGATTAAGGAAAATATCAACAGGATATACAGTAACAACAGCTTTGCCATACCGCAGAATTCGGAGATTATAGAATATATATCATCAAGATTTTACATGTACGATATCATAGAGTACATATCAAAGCAGCTTGACCAGATAATGAACAGCATGGGAAGCTCGTCGCGTGAGAGCGTGCTTGACGATGTGCTTCACTATATCGACCACAATTATGCAACCAACATAAAGCTCGAGGTTATCGCCTCATTATTTGGTTATAACAGTGCATATCTTGGCAAGATTTTCAACAAGAATGTGGGTGAGAGCTTCAACTCTTACGTTGACCAGGTGCGAATCAACCACGCCATAGAGCTTCTCATGGACAATAAGCTCAAGGTCTATGAGATTGCGGAGCGTGTAGGTTACAAGAATGTGGATTACTTCCATAAGAAGTTCAAGAAGTATGTGGGAGTGAGTCCGGCGGAGTATCGCAATAAGAAAGAGTAATACCTTAAGTGTATGACGTGTAAAATTATGCATATCAACTCCGGTGTACGAAGCAAGTTGTTCTAATGACCTTGAAAAGTTATTTCTACTTTCGCCATCGTTGCAAAATCAGCCATCCATGGCTGTTTGCAACTCATCCGGCATCCATGCCGTATGTGGCGGTGCAGTGAATAAAGTCATAAGAACAACTAAGCTTCTCCCAAAGTCGTGATATGCATAAATTTTACATTACATACATTGTTAAGTTTATAAAGAGTGTTATGGTACCATAATGTAATTAAGTATTATTACAGTAGTCAATGTAGAGGGATGATTTGAGAGCGGTTATGCAGAACTGAAATATATTATTCATAAATGCAAAAGAAGACATATAAAAAATTCGTATAAGTTTTTTTAAGTGAAATTATCATGACAGGATACGGGGATGCGATAATGAAAATAGGAACGTGTGTCAAGGGTGAGAATTTGATTTCAGAGCTGCCGTCAATAATAGAACATGGTTTTGAGACGGTCGAGGTGTATTTTGACAGAGGGCTGAGTGGAATTGACTTAGTTTCACTTGCGAAGAAAGCGGCTGAGATTTCAGAGAACAAGGTAAGCTTTTCAAGCATTGGAATATATGTGAATCCTTTACAGAGAAGAGAAAGACGGCAGGAGGTGGAAACCTGAGAAGTATGGTGCATGGTTCGGTCAGCATTACTGTAATCATAGATTTCCGGGGTTCGGAGATTCTGATTGGACAAGAATTATGGGAAAGCTGAAAGAGAGTGGCTACGAAGGAGACATTGTCATAGAAGGCTTTCATGACCCTGTGTATAGAGGAGAACGTGAAATGGAAGGGCAGCTTCTTGCACTTGACTATCTAAAGAAATGCAGGAAGATGTCGGATAAAATATAGCCGTTGCTCAAACAGATTTATAATCCGTACAGAGTGTAGGTTGTCTGTTTTGGCAACGGCAATATTTTAATGTATCGCTTTTTTGAGATTGACAGCCAGCTCATAAGGAATCTTTAAATTTCCTCTTCCGATGCCGAGCTTGATGTCAGGCTTGTTCGCTCCGTGGAAATCACTTCCGCCCGATATGAGAAGCCCGCATTCATTTGCAATGCGGCGCACGGTTGTCTCGTCACCGCTTCTGTAGGTGGAATAGATGCCTTCAATGCCTGTGAGCCCGTGGCGCTTGAGGTACTGGCACAGCTTTAACAGCTCGCTGTCAGATATGTGGTAAAGTATAGGGTGCGCGAGAACGGCGACACCGCCGGCTTCACGGATGAGTTCTACAGCACGGGCGGGATCGGGCATCTGCCTTGAGATATAGAACGGCTTGCCCTCGCCGAGATATCTGTCGAAAGCCTCGTTGTTGCTTGAAACATATCCCTTCATAACCATGTATCGTGCAAAATGAGCTCTTGTAAGCACAGTGTCATCTCCGAACATATCGCGCATTGCCTCAAGGGAAACCGGCATGCCCGCATTATTCATCATTTCAATTAATTTCTCATTTCTTCCGTCGCGGTTATCGCGAAAACCTGCGATTTCAGTTAGGAAATGCTCATTCGTGTAATCAATATACAGTCCTACAATGTGGATTTCTTTATCTTGAATGTAGGTGCTGTTGTACTTGGTGCTGATTTCTATTCCGGGAATAAGTTCAATGCCTGCTTTGTCTGCGGCACCGGCAGCCTCATCAATTCCTGCAACCGTGTCGTGGTCGGTGAGTGCAAAAGCTTTTAGTCCGACTTTTTTTGCCTCGGCGACAAGCTCGGATGGAGTGAAGGTTCCGTCCGATGCCGTAGAATGAACATGTAAATCTGTAAGTTCCATAAGTTTATTGCTCCTTTTTCTATAATTATTAAATACATCTCGACAACGATAAGTAATATTTACTTCCGATCATTCTCAATTAGCTCAAGTACTTCAATGATGTGAAGAAAATCTTTTTCAACGTTCGATAACAATGCATCTTGCTTCTTTTACATAGGTTCGTGATTAAGTGCACGTACCTCAGCAATATCAAGATAAGCTGAAACAATTTTATTAAGTGCATCCAGCTCTTGGTCATTTAAATAGTTTTTAGCTATTTCAGAGTCAGATTTTTTAAGGTGTTTTCCTTCCCAGGAGGTAAGTCCCATATTTTCTTTTTCGGCATCAGCTCTGAAAAATACAATTTCTGCGGCAGTATGCTGATGAGCAGCCCAATGCATTTTGTTCTGAACTTGTTTGAAGAATAGTATTGACTCTTCAGCATTAGGATTATAATCAATACTTGTTGCATATATCTCAAGTACTTTTCTCCAAAATACTTTTATTCTTTTAAAATTCCTGTTGCCCAAATTCTAAATTGGGTGCCTCGCAAGGATTTTACACGATAGCCAACAGAAATAATAACATCAAGATTATAATAATCTACTTGATATGTTTTTCCGTCAGAAGCAGTTGTTGCAAAATTTGCAACAACTGAAAGCCGTCTTAACTCTCCGTCTTCAAATATCTTTTTAATATGTTTTGATATTGTAGACTTATCTCTTTGAAATAACTCAGCCATTTGGTCAAGAGAGAGCCAAACCGTATCATTTTCAAAAGTTGCTTCAACTTTTGTTAGTCCGTCTTCTGTTGTGTACATTAAAATATTGGAATTTGGCACTATTGTTCACCTCGTTCTTCTGTTAATTCATCATACTTAAGCTGATACGCAATCAGTCTCGGAATATATTCAGGAGGAGTTCGTCGTCCTGCTTCCCAATCTTCAAGCGTGCGAACGGGAATGCCTGTATGTTCGGAAAATGCTTTGCGCGACATTCCGGTACTTTCCCTTAATTTTTTTATTGTATCAGCCATACTCATAATGAAAGACCTCGCATTGCGTTATTTTGTATTCATTATAGCATAAGCAGATTGGTTTCGCAATGCGTGCTTTACGTTTCGAATATATTTATATCGGAATAGCCGGAAGAATATATGTTATAAGATTTTCACAGGTTTTATAATATAGTTCTTGAAAAATCCCCATTATACGTTATAATATATCCTAAGTATGCCATTTTGGGTGAAGCCGGACGAATCGGCTTGGAAAGGATTTATAAAAATGATTAGTGCTAATAATGTAACATTACGAATCGGTAAGAAGGCTCTTTTTGAGGACGTGAATATCAAGTTTACTCCGGGAAACTGCTATGGTCTTATTGGTGCCAATGGTGCAGGAAAATCTACATTCTTAAAGATTTTGTCCGGACAGCTTGAGCCTTCCAAGGGTGACGTGACAATATCTCCGGGTGAGAGATTATCCTTCTTAGAGCAGGATCACTTCAAGTATGACGCGTACAATGTACTCGATACGGTCATCATGGGAAATGAGCGCCTTTATCAGATTATGAAGGAGAAGGAAGCCATCTATGCTAAGGAGGATTTCACCGAGGAGGACGGAATCAAGGCAAGTGAGCTTGAGGGAGAGTTCGCCACGATGAACGGCTGGGAGGCTGAGAGCGATGCAGCCACACTTTTAAATGGTCTTGGAATTGACACAGAGCTTCACTATAAGCAGATGAGCGAGCTTAACGGCAGTGAGAAGGTTAAGGTTCTTCTTGCAAAGGCATTGTTCGGTAATCCCGACATCCTGCTTCTTGACGAGCCTACGAACCACCTTGACCTTGACGCCATCGCATGGCTTGAGGAGTTTTTAATCAATTTTGAGAACACGGTTATCGTGGTATCCCATGACCGTTATTTCCTCAATAAGGTATGTACACAGATTGCAGATATAGATTACTCAAAGATTCAGCTCTATGCAGGTAACTATGACTTCTGGTATGAGTCAAGCCAGCTCATGGTTAAGCAGATGAAGGAAGCCAACAAGAAGAAGGAAGAGAAGATTAAGGAGTTACAGGAGTTCATCCAGAGATTCTCCGCCAACGCTTCCAAGTCCAAGCAGGCTACTTCCCGTAAGAGGGCTCTTGAGAAGATTGAGCTTGACGATATCAGACCATCAAGCAGAAAGTATCCATACATTGATTTCCGTCCTGCAAGAGAGATTGGAAATGAGGTTCTCACCGTGACGAATCTGTCTAAGACTGTTGACGGCATAAAGGTTCTTGACAATGTATCATTTATTGTTGGCAGAGAGGACAAGATTGCACTTGTCGGAAGCGATGAGCTTGCAAAGACAACACTCTTTAAGATTCTTGCAGGTGAGCTTGAGCCTGACGAGGGAAGCTACAAGTGGGGTATAACAACAAGCACGGCATATTTCCCTAAGGATAATACGAAGGATTTTGACTGTGACGATACAATCGTTGAGTGGCTTATGCAGTTCTCGCCTGAGAAGGACGTCACTTATGTAAGAGGCTTCCTCGGCAGAATGTTATTTGCAGGCGATGACGGTGTTAAGAAGGTTAAGGTATTATCCGGTGGTGAGAAGGTCAGGGTTATGCTCTCTAAGATGATGATTATGGGAGCAAATGTACTTTTGCTTGATCAGCCGACCAACCACCTTGATATGGAGTCGATAACGGCACTCAACAACGGACTTATCAAGTTCCCGGGAGCCATGATTTTTGCTTCACATGACCACCAGTTCGTGCAGACAACGGCTAACCGTATTATGGAATTTGTAGGTGGTAAGATGATTGATAAGATTACGACCTATGACGAATATCTTGAGAGTGATGAGATGGCTCGTAAGAGACAGGGATTCGTTGCGCTCACGGAGGAGCAGCTTGAGGAGAATGATGCTGATGCTGCAGAGTGATTTCTGACGAAAACCAATTGCTCTTATGGCAGATGAGAAATCACATTTGTGAGTTTTTCACCGCCAGATAGCAAAAGGTCACTCGGAAAAGAGGTTTAGTGTGAAAAATAAGCTTGATAGCTTATTTTTGCACACATGCTATTTGTGCCGCAGGCGTCACAAAGTAGCATTTATCGTGGTCAAAATTTGAGATTTTGCCCACGATTCCTCCGGCAAGAAAGCATTGCCTGCGGAATGAGGTTTAATATGGACAACTTGAATTTGACAGATAAGGTAATGAATGCAATGATAGAGTATAACCGTGGCGATGCGAGACGCATTCAGCATTCCGTCAAGGTGTACGAATTTGCGGCACTTTTAGGACGCATGGAGGGAATATCGGAGAAGGAACAGCAGGTGCTTGAGGCTGCGGCTGTGCTTCATGATATCGGAATCCACATATGCGAGCAGAAGTACGGTAACTGCGACGGACGCAATCAGGAGATTGAGGGACCGGCGATTGCCAAGGCTATATTAGAGAACGTAATGGAAACTGAGGCTGACGAGGCTTTTGTCGGAAGAGTGTGTTATCTGATAGGGCATCATCACACATATACCGGTGTGACGGGAATGGATTATCAGCTGCTTATCGAAGCGGATTTCCTTGTGAATGCTTTTGAGGAGAAGCTGCCTGTCGAGAATATAAGAAAAGTCAGAGAGAACATATTTAAGTCGGAAGCCGGTAAGAAGCTTCTTGATGATATGTTTGGTCTGTAGTGCAATAAAAAAAGTGCCTCAGGCACTTTTTTTATTGTTCCTGTTCAATTCACGCATGATGTCTTCCATACGCTTTTTGTCAAGACGGTAGTACTGCATTGATATGAGGGAGATTATCCAGCCGATAATCGGTGTGATGCAGTAGAAGAATATCGTGCTCCAGAGAATTAACGGTGTCATGGCATCGCCGACCTGAGGAAAAGCATTGCCGAAGCCGATGATGCTTAACATTATTCCGACGAAGGCAGTTCCGAGGGAGGAGACAAAGTTATCAACAAATGAGAACAGTGCTCCCATCAGTCCGGGTACAAAGCGTCCGCTTCGATACAGCTCGTAGTCGGTACAGTCGGCAATCATAGGAATAACCATGTTGTTTGTGATTGATTTGCAGCCGTTTAAGATTGCAAATACCGTAAAGAACAGTATTGTTATAAAGTTGATGTGCTTTAGGGATACCGTGTTAATATTGTCGGACAGCAATAGTAAGCCTATCAATGCCTGAAAGACGATTGAAGCCCACGTAAACCATATAAGAACCCTTCTCTGACCGAAATGCCTTGCAAGTGAGATTCCGAACACTACGATGAGGAGTGACGGAACGGCTGTTATAATTCCTATCAGTCCGTATATTGAGTAGTTGTTCATTATGATGCCGTACATCATGACCGTGACTGCGGCATGTGAATACACTACGGAGGCAAATTTGTCAGTGGAGGCGGCAATCACGAGCATCTGGATGGGGCGGTTGTGCCAAAGTACATCAAGATATGCACGGATTGTGACGGCATTGTCATGTCCGGGGCCTTGAGGGAGAACGAAGTTCTCATCCTTGTCTTTGCTCCATATTCCGAGTATTGCAAGCAGCGTGCAGAGCATTGACAGCACGACGGTCACTATTATGAACTCGGCAAAGAGCTTCGGATTGTTGAAAGAGCCGTAATGCGGAATGAGACGCTCCGACACATACAGTGCCACACCGCCGTAGGCGGCACTTATGAATGTTGAGTCAAAAAAAGTACATATCGGGCGCTGCTTTGGGTCATTGGTAATTATAGACTGGGCTGACTTGGTGACAGCAGTCTGGAAGGTGAAGGCAATGATGAAAAGTCCGTACACAAGTATGAAGTATGGTATTCTAAGGAACATCGGGATGTGATGTGTGGTAAAATATAACAGGCTGCAGCTTATTGCAAGCAGAATATTCCCGAGTGACATGAAGGGACGGAATTTCCCAAAACGCCCGTGGGTCTTGTCTATGATATAGCCGACTATAGGGTCTGTTACTCCGTTAAATACCCGCATGACGGTTAAAAGAAGTGAAATCATGACTACGGATATTCCGGCAATTCCGTTGGCATAGTATGAGACATAAGCCATCATGGCAAGATATAGGTTGGTGGCACATGTGTTGAGTGAGAAAAATCCTATCTGCCACAGGTGTGCTCTCTTGTACTGAGGTATATTTTTATTTTCGGTATTTTCAAATAATACGTTAGTGTCTGTGTTCATATATTAATCTCCGTCCTATGTTCTTATTATAATATATCTCATGATAAAAACAATACTGTGATTTGTAATTGCATAATGATAATGAATTTGCTAAACTATAAGCATGAATCAAAAAAGGAATGAATAAAAGATGAATCTGCTTACAATAAAGGACATGTGCAAGGCGTACACGGACAAAGTGCTCTTTGACCATGTCGATTTTTCCATAAATGAGAATGAAAAGATAGGTGTCATCGGAATTAACGGCACAGGTAAGTCAACGCTCTTAAAGATTGCGGCGGGATTGGATACTCCCGATGAGGGAAGTGTTGTGAAGGGAAGCAATGTGCATGTAAGGTATCTTCCGCAGAATCCTGAGTTCGCTGAAGGAAGTACGATATATGAGTATGTCATCAAGGCGAACACTACACACGGGAATGAATGGATGATAGAGGGAGAGGCAAAGACGATACTTGGAAAGCTTGGTTTTACCGAGTATGATACAGTGGTTGACAAGCTGTCGGGCGGTGAGAGGAAGAGAGTTGCGCTTGCAGGAGCACTTCTTTCCAGGGCGGATATTCTGATACTTGACGAGCCTACCAACCATCTTGACAGATGGATGACGCAGTGGCTTGAGAATTATCTTATGGCTTATAAGGGAGCACTGCTCATGGTGACGCATGACAGATATTTCCTCGACAGGGTAAGCAACCGTATTCTTGAGATTGACAGGGGGAAGGTGTACGGGTATCAGACGAACTATGAAGGCTTCTTAGAGCTGAAGTCCCAGAGAGAGGCTATGGCTGACTCGACCGAGCAGAAGAGACAGAATATAATGAGACGTGAGCTTGAGTGGATTAAGAGGGGGGCTAAGGCACGTTCTACAAAGCAGAGGGCTCGAATAGACCGGTTCAATGACATGAAGGAGGCATCGGCTCAGGCAGCAGCGTCGAGAAAGACCGAGTCGGCACAGCTTTCAAGTGTGTATACCCGGATGGGAAAAAAGACAATAGAGCTTAAAAATATAAGTAAATCTTATGGCAGCAGAACACTTATAAGAGATTTTTCATACATCTTTCTCCGTGAGGAGTCGGTTGCATTTGTGGGAAGGAACGGATGCGGTAAGTCGACGCTTATGAAGATAATCACCGGGGCTGAGAAGCCTGACAGCGGTGAAGTTGAGATTGGCGATACGATACGCATCGGTTATTTTGCACAGGAGAACGGAGAGCTTAATCCTAATATGAGAGTTATAGACTGTATAAAGGATGTGGCGGAGTATGTTCAGACACCGGAGGGAAGTGTGTCTGCATCGATGATGTTGGAGAGATTTCTTTTTGATTCGACATTACAGTATTCGCTGATAGAAAAGCTCTCGGGAGGCGAGAAGAGAAGGCTGTACCTTATCAAGGTTCTCATGTCGGCTCCTAATGTGCTGATACTCGACGAGCCGACTAACGACCTTGACATACAGACCTTGTCTATACTAGAGGATTACCTTGAAAATTTTGCCGGAATTACAATAATTGTCAGTCATGACAGATATTTTCTTGACAGAACCGCTGACAGGATATTTGTATTTGATGAATGCGGCAATATAACGGAGGAGGTTCATCAGGATGCCGATGAGATTCTCACAAATATGGCATCCGCACAGAATGCTTCCGGACCGCAGGGAAGAACGGATAAGACTTCTAAGGCTGTCTGGAACAAGGGTGAGAGGGCGCTTAAGTTTTCATACACCGAGCAGAAGGAGTATGATACCATAGAGGATGACATAGCTGCCCTTGAGGCGAAGTTAGAGAAGCTTGATTCGGATATGGCGGCATTTGCCACTGACTTTGTAAAGCTGGGAGAGCTTGGCAGGGAGAAGGAAGAGACGCAGAAGAAGCTAGATGAAAAATATGTGAGGTGGGAGTACCTCACCGAGCTTGCCGAGAAGATTGAGGCGGCAAAGAATAAGGCGTAAGCGGTAAAAATAATCGGAAAGTTGTGTGACATATATGAAAATACCTGAAAAGGCATCAATTACATTAAAAGATGCTCCTGATATAAGATTGGGAGTAAAAAGAACAGAATATGGATGGCAGTTTGGTATTTTCAGTGATGATGCGGAGCTTTTACTCACGCTGTTTGACAAAAATACGCCTGACGCGGGCGTGAACATTGAGGTTACGTCGGATTTTCGCAGGGGAAGAATATATTCATTTATTCTTGAAGCTATGGGAATGGATGCGGATGAACTCGACGGTTTGTGCTATGCCGTGGGTGAGGGCAGGAGAGCAGATATATATGCGCCGGAGTACTGCTATGCGAATGGTGTTGACGCGCATGGCGGCGATGATTTTGGCAGGAGCAGGGATGAGCTGTGCAGTGTGATGCGCAGCTTTGAAGTGTGTAATGCGGAAAAATGCGGAGATAACGGCTATGTGAATAAGAATTTGACGGACAACCTTATCATATATAAGCTTCATGTCAGAGGCTTTACAAAGCTTGAGAATGGCGGAAGCTTCAGGGCACTTGCGGGAAAGGCAGCATATATACATGAGCTTGGGATGAATGCAGTTCTTCTGATGCCGTGCTATGAGTTTCATGAGGTAGCGGCGGTGAGAAGCGGCAGGAACAATCATTATGGGGCAGAATATGTGAATAAGATTAATTATTGGGGTTACACGGACGGCTACTATTTTGCACCGAAGAGAGCATACTGTGAAGCGGACAACTGTATGCAGGAATTCTCTGATATGGTACACACGTTTCATGAGAGCGGTATTGCAGTGCTCATGGAAATATGGTTTCCGCAGGATATGGCACCGATGGCGGCAGTAGAGGTGTTGAGGCACTGGCATACAGTGTACGGTGTTGACGGCTTCAGAGTTATCGGGAGCGGAGGGCTTATGTTTGCCGCAAGGACAGATATGGGGCTTACAGGCTGCATGCTTATCGGTGACGATTTCGGAGGCGAGAGCTTTCATATCGGCGGAATAAATGAGCTGTACGACGATAAAAAGAGATTGATAAGATATGACGAAGGCTTCATGGAGGCGGCGAGACATTTCCTGAGAGGCGATGAGGACAGCATCGGAAATTTCGTTCATAAGCTGACGAGGCATGAGGGAGGTCATCCGACCATCAATTTTATGGCTGACCAGAATTGTCTCAGCCTTATGGATATGGTAAGCTATGACCATCGCCATAATGAGTACAACGGCGAGAATAATTCTGACGGAAGACGTTACAATATCAGCTTTAACTGTGGTGTTGAAGGAAAGACAAAGCGGGAGGTCATTCTAAGACAAAGATACAGGATGATTAAAAATGCACTGGCAATGACCATTTTATCTTCATCGGTGCCGATGATTGTCGCCGGTGATGAGTTCGGAATGAGCCATGGCGGTAACAATAATCCATACTGCCATGACAATGAGATTAATTATATCGATTGGAATCTTTTGGAAAAAAATGCAGAGTTGTATGAGTTTACAAGGGAACTCATAAAATTCAGAAATGAACATAAATGTATACGTCCGGAGCATGATTTTTCGATGAATGACCACAAGATTAAGGGCATGCCTGATTTATCCTGCCACAGTGAGAGGGCTTGGTTCCCGCTTATGGCGGAGTATTCGCACAATATAGGTCTGCTGTACTGCGGAGCCTATGCGGGGGAACAGAAAAATGTGTACATTCTCTACAACATGCACAATGAGCCACATGAATTTGCAGTGATAGACATGGCGGGCAAAAACTGGACATGCGTGCTGAGCTCGGATGCAACGGGTGTGATACGGGATGGGACAAGAAAGCGCATAAGGCTCTCGGCAGGCACGGTGGCTGTGTTCGTCTCGGGGGATACCTCAGAGGCTTCTTCCGTATAGGTAAAGCCTGCCGCTTTTTCCGATGTGCTCGAGCACGCCAAGATGAGTCAGGACATTCACTGCAGGCTGTGCCTGTGCGGCAGTTATGTGGCTTGCCTTTGCGAAGTCTCTCACGGTGAAGGTGTCGGAAAGCTCATCGGGAATGAGTTTTTTATAATCAGATACGGAGAAAATGGTTTCACTCGCATAGAGCGCCGTAGGAATGCGGTCACTGCGGGTGGAGCCTTTTTTTCTGTCTCTGTCGTAGCCGTTGAGAAAGCGGTATTCCTCTAAGTCAATCAGCATCAGAAGCAGATGGAAATTAGGGTGTGACAGGTAGGGTTTAATCTTATACAGCTCATAGAATACCGACTGGAACACGCCGGTCTTTGGCGATTTGCGGGCAGGACTTATCTCGCCCGTCTCTGCATCAATCCATCTGAGATACTTGATGTGGGGGATAGGATATACTACCGTCACGGAATATTCAGGCAGAAAAGCATCAAGTTTGTTTCTTAACTTGTTAAACTGTCTTGTCTGAATCTCATAAATTCCGTCAGACGTCCTTATGTCTGCGACATAGCGGCCTGTCTTTACTTCATGGCAGCTCGTGTCAGGTTCAAGGTAGTGCTTTAACACCGAGTGAACGGTCTTTTCGCTGAGGGTACCGATGCCGTTTTCTATATGTTCGGTGTGGATTATTTCGTCGCACGCAGCAAGAAAGCGTGCTGCGTCAGGTGAAGTGTAGGTGTTTTCCGGTGTGCTTTGAATTGATTTTTTTTGTCCCATGATAAACCTCGTTTCTGATTTCAATATCATAGTATACGATATTATTCTGGTGGTGGCAATATAAAAAGATGCTGTCAAACAGGCAGATACAGGGAATGTATCCTTTGATATTTTAAGCTTTGAGGATAAATTGAATAACTGACAAGCAGTAAAAATTACACATTTTTTACATAACTTACACCCTAACGTGATAGTTTAGAATAAATCCCCTATCTATACTTGATGATAGATAGAGGATTTATTTTTTTACCATATTAGGAGGGATGAATATGCCGTCAACTTATGCACATTACAGAATGGGGAAAGAGGTTTCGGAGGCATTGGAGGGTGAAGCGTGGCATTCAATAAGCATGTACCGTCAGTTATATCTTATAGGTCTGCATGGACCGGACATTTTATTTTACTATAAGCCGTTAAAGTCAAATCCGGTCAACAGAATCGGATTTGGAATGCATGAAAGACCGGGGATGGAATTTTTCAGATATGCGGTGAAGGTTATAGAGAAAAAGAAAAATAAGGAACCGTATCTTGCATACATGTATGGCGTTATGTGCCATTTTGCGCTTGATGTGAGCTGTCATGGGTATATTGATAAGAAGATTGCGGAGAGCGGTGTCACACACGCCGAGATAGAGGTCGAGTTTGACAGGATGCTCATGGAAAAGGATGGACTTGATCCTTTAAGGCATTCCCTGACGGATCACATTGTGCCAAGTATGAGGAATGCCGGGGTTATAAGCTGTTTTTACGATGGAACAACTCCGGAGCAGGTACAGGTGGCACTTAAGGGAATGATATATAACAATAAGCTTCTGCTTGCACCGTCAAGGATAAAAAGGCTTTTTGTAAAAGGAATACTTAAGGTATCCGGAAATTATAAGGAGATGCATGGTCTTATGGTCAACTATAAGCCGAATCCGCTTTGTGCCGACAGCAATGAAAAGCTTATGTATTTATACAATGCTGCCGAAAAACTCGCAGTTAAGTTGATAAATGAGTATCTTGAGCTTGACGGATGGAACCCGGTATACATGTATACTTTCGGTTCAAAGCTTGTCGATGAAAACGTGAATGATGAAACGGGCGGAAATAAAACGACGGACAATTCAGCAGGCATGAAAATCATGCCACAATATCATGATGTAAAGGATGGTATGCCGGCATGAAAATGACCAGGGAAGAGAAAAACTGGACTTTGTATGATGTGGGGAACTCAGCATTTGTCCTGCTTGTATCCACGATACTTCCGATATACTTTAATTATCTTGCACAGGGAGCAGGACTTACGGATGCACAGTATCTTGCGTATTGGGGCTATGCAGCCTCGATTGCTACCATAATATATCTGTTCATTGCGGTATTTGCCATATTCCTTCACACGCAGCTTCAGTTCTGGATACTCGCGGTGCTTGTGGGAATGTTTCAGGGTGGTGTTCAGGCATTGTCGCGTTCATATTTTGCCAAGATTATCCCGGCGGAGCAGGCGGGAGAGTACTTCGGGCTTATGGATATATGCGGCAAAGGAGCGGCGTTTCTCGGAACAACGGTTGTGTGTGTTGTGACACAGCTCACGGGAAGCATGAGCAGAGGTGTTGCGATGATTTCATTGTTCTTCATGGTCGGAATAGTATTTTTTAACATGGCAATGAAAGCCGGAAATGAAGATGCCGGACAGAAACAGGCGGAAATGTCAGAGAATGAAAATTATAAATATCCTATTGACATAGTGTGAATAAAACAATAGAATAATAAGCTGAAAGTCAGGGTGTCAAAACATATTTGACACCCTGTTATTGTGTACATGTGTTACTGGATTGACATGAGAAAGAGATGGTGAATTGTAATTTGAACAAAGATTATAAAGCTGAAGCTGATATAAATGAACTTTCGGCATATATGGAAAACGGATATGAGCTTGTCGATGTGAGGGATGAATTGTCATATGCCTATGGAAACATTAAGGGCAGCGTGAATCTTTCTAAGGATGCTCTGTGTGAACATGCTGACGATTATGCAGGAAGAAAACTTCTTTTGTATTGTAAGAGAGGTGAGGCAAGCTTAGAGGCTGCAGAGGTATTAAGAGAGCATGGTGCGGATGCTGTGAGCCTTAGAGGAGGTTATCTTGCATGGCTTATGGCTGATATGCAGCAAAGGAGCGAGGAGAAGAGCGACGATGAGTTTGCCGCTGAGGTTGAGGAGAGCATAAGAAAGCGCTTTAAGAAATCCATCTGGTCAAAGTTTACCAAGGCGATTAATGAGTATGAGCTTGTAAAAGAGGGGGACTGCGTGGCGGTATGTATTTCGGGAGGCAAGGACTCGATGCTCATGGCTAAGCTGTTTCAGGAGCTTAAGCGTCACAATAAGTTTCCTTTTGAGGTAAAATTCCTTATTATGGATCCGGGATACAGCCCTGAGAACAGAAAACTTATAGAGAGCAATGCGAAGAGGCTTAATGTTCCGGTTACAATCTTTGAATCTGATATCTTTGAATCAGTGTTTAACGTGGAGAAATCACCGTGTTATCTCTGTGCGCGTATGCGCCGCGGACATCTCTACAGTAAGGCAAAGGAGCTTGGCTGCAACAAGATAGCCCTCGGACATCATTATGATGATGTTATCGAGACAATCCTCATGGGTATGCTCTACGGAGCGCAGATGCAGACGATGATGCCGAAGCTTCACAGCACGAATTTTGAGGGCATGGAGCTCATAAGACCGCTCTATCTTATTCGTGAGGATGATATAAAGGCATGGCGCGATGCGAACGAGCTTAAGTTCATCCAGTGCGCCTGCAAGTTCACAGACACCTGTTCATCCTGTGCCGAGGATGGTCAGAGCAAGTCTAAGCGGCTTGAGGTAAAGAAGCTTATCGTTGAGCTTAAAAAGACCAATCCGTTCGTGGAAGGTAATATCTTTAAAAGTGTTGAAAATGTGAATCTGAGTACCATTGTCGCATATAAGCAGAATGGCGTGAGACATCATTTTCTTGACACCTACGATGATGTTACAGGCAATGTAGGCGGCTCAGAGGAATAAAGATTCTGTTGATATAAAATAGCGGAAGCATTCAAATAAGAACAGGTTCACATATACCGTTCAGCGAACATTAAGTGTTCGATTTAGTAGGTATGTGTGAACCTGCTTTTGAATCATGAAAATTAATCGTATTAGTTCTTTGCGAACTCCTCGAGGACAAGTCCTTTGTTTCGCTCGCAGACCATGTTGATGCTCCACTCATTTACAAAGAGGAGGAGAGGTCTGTCCTTTAAATCCTTAATTTTCTTCATATCCGAAGTTCCGGCGATACGTGTAAGGTCAACCGTACTCTCAGGTGAAATCCAGCGGATATACTCGTACGGAAGAGGTTCAAGGCGGATTTCAACGCCGTATTCACTCTCAAGACGGAACTTCAACACATCGAACTGAAGAACACCTACAACGCCGACGATAATCTCCTCCATTCCGGTGTTGAACTCCTGGAATATCTGAATGGCACCCTCCTGTGCAATCTGGTTGACTCCCTTTATGAACTGCTTACGCTTCATGGTATCTAACTGACGGACTCTTGCAAAGTGCTCAGGAGCGAAAGTAGGAATACCCTCATACTGAAACTTCTTGTTGGAGAGGCAGAGCGTGTCACCTATCGAGAAGATACCGGGATCAAATACTCCGATTATATCTCCTGCATAAGCTTCGTCTATGATTTTACGCTCGGAGGCCATAAGCTGCTGTGGCTGTGAGAGCTTAACCTTCTTGCCGCCCTGAACGTGATTAACCTCCATGCCTGCCTCGAATTTGCCTGAACAGATACGCATGAACGCAATACGGTCGCGGTGAGCCTTGTTCATGTTGGCCTGAATCTTAAATACGAAGGCGGAGAAATCCTCATCAAACGGATTAATCAGACCTTGATTTGACATCCTTGGAAGTGGGGAGTAGGTCATCTTCAAAAAGTGCTTCAGGAAGGTCTCGACACCGAAGTTGGTGAGCGCCGAGCCGAAGAACACAGGAGAAAGCTTACCTGCGCTTACCTTATCCTGGTCAAACTCTGCGCTTGCGCCGTCGAGAAGCTCGATATCCTCGAGAAGTTTGTCGTAGAAGGCGGAGCCGAGCTCATCCTTGAGGGCAGGGTCATCAATTCCGATGGTAGTTGTGTCAACCTCCTTCTGACCGTTCATCTCAGCCTTAAATGTGGACACGCAACGTTCATTTCTCTCATACACGCCCTTGAACTCCTTGCCGGAGCCGATTGGCCAGTTCATAGGGCAGGTTGCGATGCCGAGGACACTCTCAATCTCGTCACAGAGCTCGAAAGGGTCATTAGCCTCTCGGTCCATCTTGTTTATAAATGTGAAAATAGGTATATGGCGCATTACGCATACCTTGAAAAGCTTGATTGTCTGCTTCTCAACACCCTTTGAAGCGTCGATGACCATGACCGCCGAGTCGGCTGCCATGAGTGTACGGTAGGTATCCTCGGAGAAGTCCTGATGTCCCGGGGTATCGAGAATGTTGATGCAGTAGCCGTCATAGTTGAACTGTAATACGGATGAGGTTACGGAGATACCACGCTGCTTCTCAATCTCCATCCAGTCGGATACGGCGTGCTTGGCTGTCTTTTTTCCCTTAACGGAACCTGCAAGGTTGATTGCACCTCCGTAGAGAAGAAACTTCTCGGTGAGGGTTGTCTTACCTGCGTCCGGGTGGGAGATGATGGCGAAGGTTCGCCTCTTGTTAATTTCGCTCTTTAAATCTGCCATTAAGATTTGTCTCCTTTTATAAAAATATGTCTTTTAATTCTTCTATATTTGATTACTGCTGATTTACAAAATCTCTTCTCATCGGATTGAAAACATCCACAAGCTTTCCGGCTTCGAGGCATGTCACGCCATGGCGCACGTTTGACGGCATGTACACGCTGTCGCCCTTGTTCACGATTTTTGTCTCGTCACCGATTGTAAATTCAAAGCTGCCCTCGGCGATGTAGGTTATCTGTAAATGCTCATGCTGGTGGAAATTGCCCTTTGCACCTTTTTCAAATGTTATCTCGCACATCATAAGATCGTCCGAGTAGGTGAGCACTTTTCTTGAGACACCCGGCTCACAAGGTGTCGGTGTTACTTCATTATTATATACAAACATATTGGTCCTTTCCGAAACGGCACGCTGAGTGCCATTTTTAAATCGCTGAATGGTCATACTTTTCTATATTATCATAGAATATGGTGTTTGAAAATATACAAAATGCAAAAAAGAGAGGCTTTTTTGGCGGATATATCTTGTTATGAGGTAACAGATTGCGTCGGAAAACAGTATAGACACGATTGGAATGAAAATTCTGACAATTAGCTGAATTTTATCAGACATTAAAGCAAAATCAACATGGAAACATACAATAAATTTGTTTAAAATTGTTGTTTTCCTTTGCATTTTTTTGAATTATGTTATATAATTAACATAACCTAACAGTCAGGCTGGGAAAGGATGCGCCGGACGGATTATTTTATTTGTTTGAGGAGAAGATACCATGCTTAAGAGTAAGTTCAACACGGAACCGATTCAAAAGACAGCGAGAATAGCTGCCATGGTAGAGGATTTGCTGGGGGCATTTCCTGAGATTGAGGCGGACAGAGCAGTGCTTATCACGGAGAGTTATAAGCAGACTGAGGGTGAGCCGATTATAACAAGACGTGCGAAGGCATTTGCACATATACTGGAAAATATTCCGATTGTGCTGAGAGATAAGGAGTTGATTGCAGGAAGTACTACCAAGAAGCTCAGAAGCTGTCAGGTATTTCCTGAGTTTTCGTATGAATGGCTTGAGGCGGAGTTCGACACTATAGCGACCCGCAAGGCTGACCCGTTCTATATTTCGGAGGATACGAAGAGGGCACTTCATGAGGCGTATACATATTGGAATGGCAAGACGACGAGTGAGCTTGCAGCCTCCTACATGGCACCTGAGACGAGGACGGCGATTGAACACAACATATTTACGCCGGGCAACTATTTTTACAATGGTGTCGGACATGTGACCGTTCAGTACGAGAAGGTGCTGGCGATAGGCTACAGGGGAATCATTGAGGAGGCGAACGAAGCCAAGGCGAAGCTCCGCTTCGGAGACGGAGATTATGCAAGGAGGACACATTTTCTTGATGCGGTGATACTAAGCTGCGAGGCTGTCATCAACTATGCACACAGATATGCGGCACTTTGCAGAAGTGAGGCGGCTTCATGTGCGGACGTCACAAGAAGGGCGGAGCTTGAGAGAATGGCACAAAATTGTGACAGAGTGCCTGAGCACGGTGCGAGGGATTTTTATGAGGCTTGTCAGTCGTTCTGGTTCGTGCAGATGCTTCTACAGGTTGAGTCGAGCGGACATTCAATTTCTCCGGGACGCTTTGACCAGTATATGTATCCTTATTATAAAGCGGACATTGAGAGCGGAAGAATCACAAGGGAGTTCGCACAGGAGCTTATCGATAATATATGGATTAAGTTGAATGACCTCAACAAGGCGAGGGATGCGGCAAGCTCAGAGGGATTTGCCGGGTATGGACTTTTCCAGAACCTAATAGCCGGAGGACAGGATGCAGAGGGCAACGATGTCACGAATGATTTGTCATTCATGTGTATTGAGGCGTCGATGCATGTGGCACTCCCGCAGCCGTCGCTGTCGGTCAGAGTGTGGAACAAATCACCGCATGAGTTCCTGTTAAAAGCTGCAGAGCTTACGAGAACCGGAATCGGACTTCCGGCTTACTATAATGATGAGGTTATCATTCCTGCACTCATGAACAGGGGACTCACACTTGAGGATGCCAGACAGTATAACATCATCGGATGTGTTGAGCCTCAGAAAGCAGGTAAGACGGAAGGCTGGCACGATGCGGCATTCTTTAATATGTGCCGCGTCATAGAGCTTGTATTTAACAGGGGCTTTGATAAAGGGGTTAAGGTCGGCTGTGACACGGGGGACGTGACAAAGTTTACAAGATACGAAGAGTTTTTTGATGCATACAAAAAGCAGATGGAGTACTGCATCGGACTTCTGGTTGATGCGGATAATTCCATTGATTATGCTCACCGTGAGAGATGCCCGCTGCCTTATGAGTCATGTATGGTGGATGACTGTATCGGACGCGGAATGTCGCTTCAGGAGGGCGGAGCCATATATAATTTCACGGGTCCGCAGGGCTTTGGCATTGCGAATGTAGCTGATTCGCTTTATGCAATCAAGAAGCTCGTGTTTGACGATAAGAAAGTCACTATGGCTGAGTACAAGGATGCCCTGGAGCACAACTTCGGACATGGCGGTGGTGCACAGGCTGATGAGAATAATATAGAAGAAATGGCAAATGCCGTACTCGCTTCGTGCAAGGCGGCAGGGCAGGAGATTACGCCAAAGCTTATAGCAAATGTGGTAGCAGAGTGCGTGAAGGCCGGAAAGACATCAGGCACGCAGACACAGGGCGGTGTGAACGGAAATGAGAAGTACGAAAGACTTCTGAAAATGATAGACGAGCTTCCTAAGTACGGAAACGACATCGAGGAGGTCGACAGCTTCGCAAGGGAGGCGGCATACACTTACTCTAAGCCGCTTGAAAAATATAAGAATCCGAGAGGTGGTTCATATCAGGCGGGCTTGTACCCGGTATCAGCAAATGTTCCTCTCGGACAGCAGACCGGTGCAACACCTGACGGAAGATTTGCCAACACACCTGTCGCAGACGGCGTCGGACCTATGTCGGGAAGGGATGTAAAGGGACCTACGGCGACGGCGAACTCTGTGGCAAGGCTTGACCATGGAATCTGTTCAAATGGTACGTTGTTTAATCAGAAGTTCCATCCGTCAGCACTTGCGGGCAGACAGGGGCTTGAAAATTTTGTGGCTCTCATAAGAGGCTTCTTTGACCAGAAGGGAATGCATGTTCAGTTTAATGTTGTGAGCCGTGAGACACTTCTCGATGCACAGGCACATCCTGAGAAATATAAGACACTTGTTGTGCGTGTTGCAGGTTACAGTGCATTGTTCACTACATTGTCACGTTCACTTCAGGATGACATTATCAACAGAACCGAGCAGGGCTTCTAAGAATATAATTTGGAGGAATGCCGTGAAAGACATATACACGCAGAAGGGCAGAATATTTGATATACAGAAATTCTCGGTGCATGACGGCTCAGGCATAAGAACCATAGTATTTTTAAAAGGCTGTGTTTTGAGATGCCGCTGGTGCTGTAATCCCGAATCACAAAGATATGATATTGAGACTATGATGGTTGACGGCAGACCTAAGACAATAGGCTGTGACGTGACGGTGAATGACGTGCTTGATGAGGTCATGAAGGACAGGGTGTATTACAGAAGGTCGGGGGGCGGAATAACATTGTCAGGAGGTGAGAGCCTGTGCCAGCCGGATTTTTGCGAGGCACTTCTTCATGCGTCAAAGGAATGCGGGCTTGACACGGCGATGGAGTCCATGGGATGCGCCGAGTACAACATTATCGAGAGGATTCTGCCATATCTGGATACATATCTTATGGATATTAAGCACACCGACCCGCAAAAACATAAAGAATTTACGGGGAGAAGCAATGAGCTTATGCTTGAAAATGCCAAAAGGATTGCTGCGTCAGGACAGACGAGACTCATAATCAGAGTACCCGTGATTCCGACCTTTAATGATACGCCGGAGGAGATTGCTGATATTGCGCGGTTTGCGTCAACACTTCCTGGAGTTGACAGGATTCATCTGCTTCCGTATCACAGGCTTGGTCAGGATAAGTACGCGGGACTTGGAAGAGAGTACACTATGGCACATATAACACCGATGAGCAGGGAACACGTAGCTGAGCTTGAGGCGGCGGCACAGGGCTTCGGTCTTGAGGTACAGATTGGCGGATAGTGCGGAGGAGACAAATGGAATATTACAACGAAAATAAGCAGCGTATAATTCAGGAACTGGTTCCAGGAAAACAGATTACACTGGCACATGTCATTGCCAATCCCGACAAGATTCTTTATAAGAAGCTCGGACTTGACCCGGCAGTGGACTATGCACATTCCGCGATTGGAATTATCACTATGAGTCCTGCCGAGACGGCAATCATAGCCGGGGATATCGCCACGAAGGCTTCGGGCGTGGAACTTGGATTCGTAGACCGGTTCAGCGGAACACTGATAGTTACGGGAACGGTATCGGAGGTCGAGGCGGCGATGAAGGCAATCACGGACTACTGCCTTGAGAAGCTTCATTTTACCGTCTGTGAGATTACAAGAACATGAAAAAGATTATTTTTATGGGAAAGACCGGATGCGGCAAGACGACACTTACACAGGCGATGCGAGGGGAAAAAATCAGGTATCATAAGACACAGTATATTAATCATTTTGACTGCATTATAGATACTCCGGGTGAGTATGCGGAGAATAAGATACTTGGAAGGGCACTCGCACTCTACAGCTATGAGGCGGATGTCGTCGGGCTGCTATTGTCGGCAAGGGAAGAGTATTCACTGTTTCCGCCATGTATAACATGTATGTGCAATCGGGAGGTAATAGGCATTGTGACACAGATTGACAGACCGGATGCGAGACCTGAAAGGGCAAAAAGCTGGCTTGAGCTTGCGGGCTGCAAAAGGATTTTTATGGTCAGCTCCGTGACGGGCGAGGGCATTGGCGAGGTGCTTGATTATCTCTCTCAATGAAAATTTGCCGATAACAATCACATTATGACAAAAAACAACCAAATACCACATTTTTATTGCTGTAATGGATTGACGTTTTTTTAACAAAATGGTATAATTTAATTATAAATCAACGCAAAAACATATAAAACAACATATAATTATCAAGGAGGGTTTCGTAATGGTTTCAGAGTACGAAATTAAGAAGCAGATCTGCGAGATTGGTAAGAGAATCTACGACAGAGGCATGGTTGCCGCAAATGACGGCAACATTTCAGTGAAGCTCAATGACAACGAGTTTTTGTGTACGCCTACAGGTGTGAGCAAGGGCTTCATGACACCGGATTACATCTGCAAGGTTGACAGAAACGGCAATGTGATTGAGGCTAACGGCAGATTTAAGCCGTCATCCGAGATTAAGATGCACATGAGGGTATACCAGAAGAGACCTGATGTCGGCTCTGTTGTACATGCTCATCCGTCTTATGCCACAGCCTTTGCAATCGCAGGCATTCCGCTCACGGCACCGATTATGCCGGAGGCTGTAATTGCACTTGGATGTGTACCTATTGCAAAGTACGGTACACCTTCAACGAATGAGATTCCTGATGCGGTTGAAGAGTATCTTCCATATTATGATGCGGTACTTCTTGAGAACCACGGTGCACTTTCATACAGTGTTGATTTGCTCTCAGCTTACCACAAGATGGAGTCCCTTGAGTTCTATGCAGAACTTTTATACAAGGCAAGACAGCTTGGCGGACCTAAGGAACTCAGCAAGGAGCAGGTTGAGCGTCTCTACGAAATCAGAAGACAGTTCGGACTTCCAGGCAAGCATCCTGCCAATCTTTGTCCTAACGCTAAGGAGGGTAAGCCTAACTGTCATAGCTGCGGAGGCTCATGTTCAACTACAGCGGATGCTTCACCGGAGCTTGTTGCAGAGATTACACGCAAGGTGTTAGAGCAGCTTAACAGATAATCAGATACATAAAGAGGTGAGCTTGTGAATACTTCACAGATTACTGAGATTGTTAAGAATGTCATAATGCAGCAGAAGCAGGACATGTCGCTTGAACTTGCAAAGGCGGTTTCAAGCCGTGTCGAGGAACGTGCAAGGCAGATGGGAGTTAAGGCTGTGATTGTTGTAATGAACAGCGGAGCTAACCCGGTTTTGGTGCATTGCATGGATGATTCATTCATTGCGAGCTATGATGTTGCATTTAACAAGGCATATACGGTTGTCGGTCTTAAGATGCCGACAATTAAATTAAAAGAACTCGCACAGCCGGGAGGTTCACTCTACGGCATACAGAATACCAATGGTGGAAGAATAGTGATATTCGGAGGCGGTGAGCCGCTTGTGGTTGGTGAACGCATTGTGGGAGGACTTGGAGTCAGCGGCGGAACAGAGGATGAAGATACCGCACTGGCAGCATACGGACGGCAGGTATTTGAGGAGCTTGTCGGAGGTACAGTTTAAGAAACGGAGGTTTTTGACGTGGATTCAGCTAATATTGAAGCTATTGTAAAACAGGTTTTAAATGAAATGACAGGGGGTCAGACAACACAGTCTGCACCTAAGAGCAGCACGCCGGGTGCAATACCTAAGACGGCACATGTCGCAATGCTCACATCACTTGAGCATTTTGACGTAAAGGAATTTCCTATTCCGCCACTCGGCGACGGGGACATCCTTGTAAAGGTTGAAGGCTGCGGTGTCTGCGGAACGGATGCACATGAGTTTAAGAGAGATCCGTTCAGCCTTATCCCTGTAGCTCTCGGACATGAGGGAACAGGTGAGATCGTTGCGATGGGCAAGAATGTCAAGAAGGACAGCGCAGGCAAGGATTTACATATCGGAGACAAGGTTGTAACTTGTATGATTTTCAAGGATAACCCTGACATAACAATGTTCGATCTCAACAAGCAGAATGTCGGCGGAGCCGATGTATACGGACTTCTTCCTGATGATGATGTTCATCTTAACGGATGGTTCTCGGATTACATCTTCATCCGCGAGGGTTCAACCGTGTTCAACGTAAGTGACCTTGACCTTGATTCAAGAATCCTCATAGAGCCATGTGCGGTTTTGGTGCATGCGGTTGAGAGAGCCAAGACAACCAACATCCTTCGTTTTAATTCGAGAGTTGTTGTTCAGGGCTGCGGACCGATCGGACTTATCTGTATTGCGGTACTCAGAACAATGGGAATCGAGAACATCGTGGCTGTTGACGGTGAGGCAAAGAGACTTGAGTTTGCAAAGATGATGGGCGCATCAAAGACGGTCAACTTTAAGGATCATAAGGGAATTGAGGCACTTGCAGGCGCAGTTGAGGCATGCTTTGACGGACATCTTGCAGACTTCGCATTCCAGTGTACAGGTTCACCTGTAGCACACAGCAACATTTATAAGTTCATCCGCAACGGCGGCGGATTATGTGAGCTTGGTTTCTTCATTAATGGCGGAGATGCCACAATCAACCCTCACTTTGACATCTGCTCCAAGGAGATAACGACAGTCGGCTCATGGGTTTACACGCTCAGGGATTACGCTACAACCTTTGACTTCTTAAAGAGAGCTAAGGGTATCGGACTTCCGATTGAGAAGCTTATAACTCATAAGTTCCCGCTTGAGGAGATTAATGAGGCACTTAAGACCAACCTTAAGATGGAAGGACTTAAGATTGCGATAGTCAACAGATAGTGGAGGATAGAATATGGCACAGGCAGTCGGACTCTTAGAGGTATACGGACTTGTGGCTGCATTCGTTGCAGGCGATGCAGGATGCAAGGCGGCCGATGTTACCATGGAGACATTTGATAAAAATAAGCCTGCTAACGCGGATAAGCTGCCGGTACCGCTTCTGGTTACAGTGAAGTTCCGTGGCAGTATATCGGCGGTCAAGGCGGCTATGGAGGCTGCAAAGCTTGCGGCTGAGACAGTCACAGGTGTTGCGTCGGAGTATATAATTCCGGCACCCGAAGCAGATGTGGAGAAGCTTCTTAAGCTGTCCGCACTTGATAAGAGCTGAAAATAAAATCATATAAAACATATCATGAATTATTTTAAGGAGGATATTAAAATGGCACAGGAAGCATTAGGAATGATTGAGACAAGAGGACTTGTAGCAGCAGTAGAGGCAGCAGATGCAATGGTTAAGGCTGCAGAGGTAACACTTGTAGGAACAGAGAAGATTGGTTCAGGACTTGTAAGCGTTATGGTAAGAGGAGATGTAGGTGCAGTCAATGCAGCAGTTGATGCCGGCAAGGCAAGTGCGGCAAGACTTGGCGAGGTTGTAGCCACACATGTAATTCCAAGACCGCATAATGATGTAGAGAAGATTCTTCCAAAGCTCAAATAAGGAGAATAATCGATGAAGTCAATTGGCTTAATTGAGGTACCAAGCGTCACGGCAGCGATTGATTGTCTTGATATTATGTGTAAGACGGCGGATGTGGAGTTCGTGACTTGGGAGCGAAAGTTAGGAGGACGTCTTGTGACAGTGGTTGTCACGGGAAATGTATCGGCATGCAAAGAGGCTGTTGAGGCAGCGTATGCAAAGGCAATCAAGCGTCCGGTTGCCAAGGCGGTAATAGCCAATCCGTGCGACGAGGTCGTGAGAATATTGAATCTCAGCGCAGGCAGAATGGCAAAACAGAATCAGTAGCTAACATTTAATAATTTGAATTCAGGAGGATAATAAAATGGCACAGGAAGCATTAGGAATGATCGAGACAAGAGGACTTGTAGCAGCAGTAGAGGCAGCAGATGCAATGTTAAAGGCAGCTAACGTAACACTTGTAGGAACAGAGAAGATTGGCTCAGGACTCGTAAGCGTTATGGTAAGAGGAGATGTAGGTGCGGTTAATGCAGCTGTTGATACAGGTGCGGCAACAGCAGCAAAGCTTGGTGAGGTTGTGGCAAAGCATGTAATTCCAAGACCACACGCAGATGTTGAGAAGATTCTTCCGGTTTTAAAATAATCCAATTCAAGAAGAATTAGTGTATGTGAGGCAGAGCATGATAGTCGGAAAAGTCGTAGGTAGTCTGGTATCAACCAGAAAGAATGATAACTTAATAGGCAGCAAGTTTATGATTGTTGAACCGCTTGAAAAGATGCAGTCAGGTCAGGCGGGAAACAGCCGTATTGTTGCAGTTGACAATGTAGGTGCGGGTATCGGTGAGACGGTACTCGTGGCTACAGGGAGTGCTGCGAGGGTTGGATGCGGTATGCCGGATGCACCTATCGATGCAGCAATCGTTGGTATTGTGGATGATGGCATGGGGCTCTGAGCTTCGAAGGAGATATTATAATGAGCATGAATATTAATGAACTGGGCAGAATCATGAGGGAGAATGGTATCGTCGGAGCGGGCGGAGCAGGTTTTCCAAGCTATGCAAAGCTTAATGAGAAAGCGGACACCATCATCCTCAACTGTGCTGAATGTGAACCGCTTTTAAAGCTTCACAGACAGGTACTTGAAAAGTATGCATTCGAGATAATGACAGCCCTTACGGCGGTCAAGGAGGCCACGCAGGCAGAACGTGTCATAATAGCAGTGAAGCCTGCATATAAGGGAGCGGTTGATGCAGTTAAAGCTAACCTGGGCTCCTTTAAAGACATAACAATAGGTTACCTTCCTGAGGTATATCCTGCAGGTGATGAGGTGATCACAATATATGAGACAACAGGAAGAGTTGTGGCACCGGGAGCAATACCAATCTCGGTAGGATGCATTGTGTACAATGTTGAGACAATGTTAAATCTTTATTTTGCTATGACAGCTGATAAGCCGGTTACGAGTAAGTACATAACAATTGCAGGTGAGGTTAAGAAGCCTGTCACACTCAAGGTGCCTCTCGGAATGACGGTTAATGAGCTTGTTGAGCTTGCGGGCGGTGTTACTGTGAATGACCCTGTATACATCAGTGGCGGTCCTATGACGGGAAGAATCTGTAACGGCTACGATGTCATTACCAAGACCTCAAATGCCATTCTGGTAATGCCTAAGGACCACTATATTGTTCTTAAGCGTTCACAGAGCACTAAGGTTAACGTAAAGAGAGCGATGGCTTCATGCTGTCAGTGTCAGATGTGTACGGATTTATGTCCGAGACATCTTTTAGGACATCCGATAACACCACATATGTTTATGCGTTCGGTTTCAAGCGGAACAGCTCAGGATATCAAGCCTCTGCTTGACACAATGTTCTGTTCGGCATGCGGCCTCTGCGAGATGTACTCATGTGGTCAGGGTCTGTCACCGAGAACACTTATCGGCGAGTATAAGGGAGCACTCAGAAAGAACGGAGTTCCGGTACCTAAGGATGCCGTATTAAAACCTGTTGCACCTTACAGAAATGAAAGAAGAGTTCCTATGGAGCGTCTCACGGCGAGAATAGGACTTACAAGATATGATATGCCTGCTCCTATGGTTGATGAGGAGGTTAAGGCTGACACTGTAAAGATTCAGCTCACACAGCATATCGGTGCACCTGCTAAGGCTTTTGTTGCCGTAGGTGATAAGGTTGTTGTCGGACAGCCGATAGGCGGTACCGATGATGACAAGTTAGGCGTTAAGATACATGCAACGATAAGCGGCACGGTAACGGATGTAAATGACAGGTTCGTTACAATTAAGGCTTAGGAGGATTATTATGAGCAAAGCAATTGGAATGGTAGAATACAGGACGGTTTCGACAGGTGTACAGGCAGCGGATATTATGCTTAAGACATCAAGCGTTGATATCTTAGAGTCCTCCGTTGTATGTCCGGGAAAATATATTGTCATTATCACAGGCGATTTATCGGCAGTCAAGGCTGCTGTTGATGCATCAAAGACAAGATTTGATGCGGAGCTTATCGACAGCTTTGTGCTTGGAAATCCGGATGAGGCTATATTTTCAGCAATTTATGGTGCAACAGAGGTTAAGGATGTAAAGGCTCTTGGTATATTGGAGACATTTTCTGCGGCTTCAATTATTGTTGCGGCTGATGCAGCGGCAAAGACATCACAGGTTGAACTTATTGAGCTTCGTTTAGCAAGAGGTATGTGCGGCAAGTCATATCTTATGCTCACAGGTGAGGTTGCAGCAGTTTCGGCGGCTATAGACAAGGCAAAAGCTTCCGTTGCTGACAATGGAATGTTCTTAGAGTCATCGGTTATTGCAAACCCTGACAAGAGACTCTGGGATACAATATTGTAACAGACGATAAGGCGGTGGTCATTACCGCTTACACAAAATGAGAGTGGGATGGTATCAGAATGCTGGCAATTGAAAGGCGTAATGCAATACTGGCAAAGCTTCAGGAAGATAAGAAGGTTGTTGTCAGTGACCTCAGCACATTGTATAACGTGACTGAGGAGACGATAAGAAGAGACCTTGAAAAGCTTGAGGCGGAAGGCCTTGCTAAAAAAACTTACGGTGGTGCCGTGATTAATGAAAGCCTTAACACGGATCTCCCGTATACCGTTCGTAAGAAATCAAATGTTGCCGGGAAACAGATAATAGGCGAGATATTGGGCGGTATGATTTCAGATGGTGATCATGTCATGCTTGATGCCAGTTCCACAGCTCTTTTTGTCGCAAAGAGCATAAAAAACAGAAAAAATCTCACGATTATAACCAATTCAATAGAGATTATGCTTGAGTTGTCCGACAGAAAGGGATGGAAAATCCTTTCCACAGGAGGCTCCATGAAGGATGGTTCGCTGTCGCTTGTGGGATATCAGGCTATCAGGATGATTAATTCATTTAATGTTGATATGGCGATTTTTTCTGTGAAGGGAATTGATTTAAGACATGGAATGACTGATTCAAACGAGAGCGATGCACAGGTAAAGATGGCGTTGTTAGAGGCAGGTAAAAAGAAAATTCTGGCTGTTGACAGCTCTAAGTTTGACAAGATTTCTTTCACCAAGGTGGGTGAGTTCAGAGAGGTGGACATGGTGGTTACGGATGCCAGACCATCGCAGGAGTGGCTGCAGAAGTTTGATACTGCAGGTGTGAAGGTTGTATATCCTCATGAATAATATGCTCCGATACGGAGGTTATCACAATGAAGAGATTTAAGATTAAGACAGAAGTATGCTTTTCGGAAAATGCGATAGATGCTTTGTCTGAGATAAAAAATAAAAGGGCGGTAATAATTACTGATTCTTTTATGTCAAGCTCCGGTGCGGCAAAAAGAATTGCAGATAAGATGACCGGATGCACAAGCGTGGATATATTTGATCAGGTACGACCTGATCCGCCTATAGAGATGGTTGTAGCGGGTGTTAAGTTTTTGACGGAACATCAGGCGGATGTCGTTGTTGCACTTGGCGGAGGTTCCTCAATCGATGCGGCAAAGGGTGTTGTACTCATGATGAAGAAAACAAGACCTGAACAGAAAATTTCGCTTATCGCCATACCTACAACGAGCGGTACAGGTTCGGAGGTTACGGAATTTGCTGTTATAACAGATAAGGAGAGAGGCATCAAATATCCGCTTGTGGACGAAGAGCTTCTCCCTGATATGGCAATTCTTGACCCATCGCTTGTTGTTACGGCACCGCCTTCCGTTACGGCGGATACAGGCTTTGATGTAATAACACATGCACTTGAGGCGTATGTATCGGTCAATGCTTCAGATGCCTCAGACGCTCTTGCCGAGAAAGCACTTGAGCTGGCATTTGAGTATCTTCCTAAGGCTTATAAAGACGGAAGCGACCTTACAGCCCGCGAGAAGATGCATTCCGCATCATGCCTTGCCGGTATGGCATTTAATGCCGTGAGTCTTGGAGTTAATCACGGTATCGCACATCAGCTTGGAGCTAAGTTCCACATTCCTCATGGAAGAGCCAATGCAATGCTTCTTCCGTATGTGATTGAATTTAACGCTGACGTTGCAGGACATTTTGGTGAGGCAGATTCAGAGGCAGCTGTGCGCTATGCGAAGGTTGCCGAGAGAATCGGACTTCCTTGCAATAATGTGAGAACGGGTGTCAAGGCACTCATCGACGAGCTGTCCTACATGCTTGACATGATGAAGGTTCCGCGAACGCTCAGCGCGGCAGGTGTGAAGGAGGCTGATTACAATGCCGTCAGGTCTGATATCCTGAGGGCGGCTGTGGCAGACCCTTGTACTGCGACTAATCCGAGATCTGTTGACGAGGAGAAGGTTGAACTTATCTTAAATAAAATGCTTGGATGGAGTTTATAATTTTTTAATAATTTAGTTGTATTTTTTATAAAAGTGTTATAGAATACTTGTGGCAGAGGTGCCACAAGTATTTTTTATGTAATAGGAAACTTCGTTCCTATTACATAAAAACGCTCCGCGTGGATGCGTACTGCGGCGTACAATGCAGATGTCGCAAGCGACCGCCGCAGGCGCGAGAATGTGCCAAGGCACGTTCTTTGTAATAGGGTTCGGGTGTCAAAACATCCTGATTTATTTTAAAAGTGTATAGCATGTTATATTTAT
>ENA-OPSJ01000031-OPSJ01000031.1-human-gut-metagenome-genome-assembly--contig:-NODE-31-length-118361-cov-7.351166_pt1 | contig 118361 bp, 100 predicted proteins | sample MGYA00241801_ERZ501893 | MGnify/ENA primary metagenome ERZ501893 (study PRJEB25962, sample SAMEA2042219) | human gut metagenome | biome: human gut; feature: human-associated habitat; material: faeces...
TGATATGCATAAATATAACATGCTATACACGATTAAGTTCATAGAGCACGTTTTGGCACCTGAATCGTAACAGGAAACTCTTTGTTTTCAATCCTGTAAAAATTAAACTTATCTAAATTAGCAACGAAACGGCTTGAAAAAGGCTAAAATAAAATATATATTATATACAGCCCAAAGAATGTATTGGCCGGGTTTAAATACGGAATACTTTAATAAAGATGAGAATTGTGGGAGCACGCAGTGCGGAGCAATTCGATATCATAGAGGTCAAAATACCTTTTGGCTTCAACATCATCGTAAGAGATTAAAAAAGCGGGAGAGGATTTGATATGCATACTCTTTATCGGGCACATATCATATGACATCCGCTTGACTAAAAAAGAAACAGAGGTAATGAAGGTGCTGAATGTAGAGAACTTGACATTGAGTGTAAATGACGGGGATGGCAGAAAAAGTCTGCTGAATAATATATCATTTCATGTGGATGACGGGGAGATGTTAGTTATAACAGGTCCTAACGGCGGAGGCAAGTCGACGCTTGCCAAGGCTCTTATGGGAATTGAGAGGGCGGATGGCGGTAAGATAGAGTTAAACGGCGAGGATATCACGGAGTATGATATCAATCATCGCGCGAATGCAGGTATAGGCTACGCCTTCCAGCAGCCGCCGAGATTTAAGGGAATGACGGTTGCAAGGCTTCTCACAATTGCGGCGGGAAGGGAGCTTGCCGAGTCTGAGTGCTGCAAGCTGCTCACGGATGTAGGGCTTTGTGCCAGAGACTATATCGGACGTCAGGTGGACGGAACACTATCGGGTGGTGAGATGAAGAGAATAGAGATTGCTTCCGTGCTTGCAAAGGAGCATTCGCTGTGTATATTTGATGAGCCTGAGGCGGGGATTGATTTGTGGAGCTTCTCGATGCTTATCGGAAAATTTGATGAGATTCACAAGCAGAAAAAGCAGAGCCTTATCGTAATCTCACATCAGGAGAAAATCATCAATATGGCGGACAGAATCATGATTATTGATAATGGTTCAATAACAAAAATCGGGACAAGGGATGAGGTTTTGCCTTATCTTGAAGGAACGGGAAGATGCCGTAAGTGTATGGACAGAGTGGAGGGCAGAGCATAATGGTACAGCTTGACAGTGTTACACAGGAAGTGCTTGACGTAATTAATGACAAGAGGTTCAGCCGGACGGGAGCGTTCAATTTAAGGCAGAACGGAACATCAATCTGTCACGGAGACAGCGAGCATATCAAGATTAAGAAGAAGGCTGACAAGCCGGGAATTGATATTTACATTGACGGCAAAACGAGGGGTGAGGCGGTTTACATTCCCGTCGTTGTCAGTGTGTCGGGAATGAAGGACCTGGTGTACAATGATTTTTACATTGAGGACGGTGCGGACGTTGAGATAATTGCGGGCTGCGGAATACACAACAGCGGATGCAACGAGAGCAGACATGACGGAGTCCACACCTTCCATGTCGGAAAAAATGCAAATGTGCGCTACGAGGAGAAGCACTACGGCGAGGGAAACGGAAGCGGTACAAGGGTTTTAAATCCCGTGACGAATATTTTTGTCGGAGAGAACTCGGTGTTCACGCTCGACACGGCGCAGATAAAGGGCGTCGACTCGACGATAAGGGAGACGAAGGTTGAGCTTGATAAGAATGCCAGACTCTATGTCACTGAGCGTCTTATGACCGAGGGGGAGCAGACCGCGGAGTCGGACATTGAGGTTCAATTAAACGGTGCTGACAGCTCCGCACAGATAGTCTCAAGGTCGGTCGGAAAGGGCAGGTCGGTTCAGACCTTCCACCCGATGGCTGTCGGCAACGCCAAGTGCCACGCACACATACAGTGTGACTCGATTATCATGAACAACGCCGAGGTCGGTTCAATACCTGAAATCAGGGCAAAAAATATCGACGCGGCGATAATTCATGAGGCTGCAATCGGCAGAATCAACGATGAACAGCTCGTTAAGCTGCGCACACTCGGACTCACCGAGGAGGAAGCGGAGAGCGTAATTATTCAGAACTTTCTCAATTAGCTTTCAGGCTTTGTCCGCCGCGCACCTTGCTGCGGTATTCGCGCGGAGAGAGCTTTACAGTGTTTTTAAATATATGTGAGAAGCTGTGAGTGTCGCTGTAGCCGAGCTGTTCACTCACGGCGGCTATTGGCGTGTCGGTATATTCCAAAATATGCTTGGCACGCTTTATCATTTCCGCTTTGAGATGTTTTTTCAGGGACTCGCCCGTCTCGAGGGTAAAACAGTGCGTGAGGTATTTTTCGTTGTACTTAAAATGTGCGGCGACGGCTGATACCTTTAGCTCCTCACATGGCGCAAGCTGTATGTAAGAGAGAATCCGGCGGCACAGCTCGGCACTGTTGCCTGTGGATATATTTTTCCCGCCATTCTTGATTTCAAGCAGGATTATTGCCATGATGTGGTTGGAAATCTCCTTTGAGAGGTTCTCGTCGGAGAGCAGGGCATAATATTTTTCAATGGTGTCGATATCTTTATATTGACCAAAGACCGGATAGCTTTCGCCGTCTGCTATGTCACCGTACCAGTGAAAATAGTGAAAGGTGCACTTCGAGGCTTTCCAGCCGTGCTGATTTTCACAGGGCGGGGTTATGACGTATTCGCCCGTCCTTACGGTGTAATTGTTGTCATCGTCCGAGATGTACAAAGTTCCGCTCGTCACATAGAAGAGCTCAAAGCTCGTCATGCGGCGGCTCATGTGCATCCAGTCGGCGTCAGGAGCGCAGAATGTTCCGTGCATCATAAATTCTATTCCCGTACTCAATTCAAAATTCATAATATATAACCTTTTTTCACTTTTTTACTATGCTTTTTGCATTTACTTATCATCACATGTAGTATAAACTTATTTACATATCAGGTCAAGAAAGTCTAACGGAGGGCGGTAAAAGATATGAAAGAACTTATTTTATCGAATGATGCATATAGGATGAATTGGATTGATGGAACTGTGGAATGGGGAACAGTAAAATCCATAGATGAAATTAAAGTGAAGGTGGAAAGCAGGAGAACCGGCGATTTAGTGGAGGAAAAATATACATTTATCAACATATCTGACAGGGATGTATTTACTTCACTCACTGATATAGGAATTTATACGCCGTTTAATGATGACTATGTTGACGCACAGACATGTCTCAAGCATAGGTGTCATACACATATATGGTGTGGACAAAATGTATCATATATTATGGCTATGAGAATGGGAGGAGAAGCACCGAATCTTGGACTTGTTCTAACTAAGGGGTCGCTGTCGGGGTACAGTGTTGAGAGAGATTTAACAAAAATGAGCAATGATAGAGGAGATTTTATATTGCATCCGACACCATTTTCACTTGCACCCGGTGAAAGTTATTCCGTGGAGTGGACGTTGTTCCCTTTTAGCAGCAAAGAGGATTTTTTTAAACAGGCAAATAAACATTGTGGACATTTTGTCAGAATAGAAGCGGACAGATATGTGATCTTCAAAGGGGAGAGTATTAATGTGGTAATTACACCTGAATTTGTATATAACAGGGATAGCGTAAGGATTTTTGAGAATAATGTTCAGATACAGCCTGAATATGCGGGAGACGGAATTATTATAAAAAAGCAGGCTGATACCGTAGGTGAACTCAGATATGATATTTATATAGATGGCGTAAGAACTTACTGCTGTCTGCTTGTACAGCCTGAATTTACAGAGCTTGTGAGGACGAGATGCCATTTCATTGTGAATAAACAGCAGTACAATAATTCGAAAAGTCATCTGGATGGAGATTATCTCATATATGATAATGAAGAAATGCATATGATGTATTCACCGAAAAATGATTATAACGCCGGGCGTGAGCGCGTGGGTATGGGAATTATGCTGGCTAAATATTTACAGAATTATGAAGATGACACAGTTGATAAATCGTTGAGAAAATATATCTCCTTTGTAAGGCGTGAGCTGGTAAACGAGGATACGGGAGAGGTATACAATGACTATATGAATGATAACAGCTATAAGCGTTTATATAATGCCCCGTGGTTTGCTCTTTTTTATACGGAATTGTATATGTTATATAAGGATAAAAAGTATCTTATGGTGTCGTATCGTATAATCAGACATTTTTATGAGGATGGCGGTACATATTTTTACGCTATAGAGCTCCCTGTTATTCCGATGGCAGCAGCATTCAGGGAAGCAGGTATGGAGAAAGAACTTGAGGAAGTTACGGGATATTTTAGGGGTCACGCGGATTTGATGCTTAAAACCGGAACGGATTATCCAAAATCGGAGGTTAACTATGAGCAGAGTATTGTAGCTCCGGCGGCACAGATTTTGGAGGAAACCTATATTTTGACAGGTGATAAAAAGTATCTTGCCGGAATAGAACTTCAAAAATCAATCCTTGAGTTGTTTAACGGAAATCAACCGGATTATCATTTGAATGAGGTGGCTATACGTCACTGGGATGGGTATTGGTTTGGAAAACGAAGACTTTATGGGGATACTTTTGTACATTATTGGAGTGCACTTACAGGTATAGTGTTTGAAAATTATATGAAAATTACGGGTAACACAGATTATGCGGCAAGGGCGGATAAATCACTGAGAGCCGTATTATCAATGTTTTATCCTGATGGCAGAGCTACATGTGCATTTGTATATCCTGTGACAGTGAATGGCGAGAGAGCACATTATGCAGACAGCTATGCAAATGACCAGGATTGGGGGCTTTATTATGCGATGAGATATTTGCAGTAGGAAAGTGTCATGGGTAGTGATGCCAATATAAGTAATTGCTGAAAATATAGATGAAAGTGGAGCTTAGCGCATGATAAAATATCCTGATTACGACAACTGCATAGCGGGCATTCCAAATTCCGTTTTAAAGAGCATGGGACTGGAGCCCGGCAGAAGAACCTTGGAGCTGCTCGACAGACATTTGGAGGGCAGAAGTTACGAGAACGTGGTGGTAATTTTGCTTGACGGAATGGGAAAAAATATAATGGATGCGAATTTGTCGAAGGACGGATTTTTTGCCTCGCATCTTGCGGGAACCTTCAGTTCGACATTTCCGCCGACGACGGTTGCCGCGACGACATCCATACAGAGCGGCATGGAGCCGTGTGAGCATGGGTGGCTTGGCTGGGACTGCTACTATCCGCAGATAGACAAGAATGTGACGGTTTTTTTGAATAAAGAGACAGGGACGGATGAGCAGGCGGAGAGCTACAATGTCGCGTGGAGATATTGCGGCTACGAGAGCACGGTCGACAGGCTTTTGAAGGCGGGCGTGCAGGCATATAACGCAATGCCGTTTTTAGAGCCGTTTCCCGACACGTTTGAGAAGATATGTGACAGAATCGCCGGGCTTTGTTGGCAGCCGGGGCGAAAGTACATATACAGCTATTGGAGGGAGCCTGACCACATTATGCACGAGAAGGGGTGCTTCTGCACTGAGTCGAAGGAACTTTTGCGAAAGCTTGAAAAGCAGGTAAACGAGCTGTGCAAAAGGCTTGAAAAAGCTGAAATGCCGCAGAAGGAAGGCGAAAGTTACGATATCTCCGGAGTGGGCGGCGGCAAAAAGAATCTGGTCATAGTGACAGCCGACCACGGACATATTGACACCAGGGGCGTGGCGCTCACGGACTATCCTAAGCTGTGCGAGTGTCTGCTAAGACTTCCGTCGATTGAGCCGAGAGCACTCAATTTTTTCATAAAGCCGGGGATGGAGGAGCGGTTTGTAAGCGAATTTAACAGGAGATTTTCCGATAAATTCCTGCTGCTTACGAAAGAGGAGGTGCTCGAGAGGAAGCTTTTCGGAGAGGGTGCGGAGCATCCGGCGTTTCACGATATGTTAGGTGATTATCTTGCTGTTGCGACGGGGGATTTGTGCATTTATAATACACGGGAGGAAGCGGATTTCTTCATCGGCGCGCATGCGGGACTCACGGCGGAAGAGATGACTATACCGCTTATATTGGTTGAATGTTAGCAGATAGAGGTTTTTAAGAAGTATTTATCAAGAGGAAAAGGGACACATATGAACGAATTACAGCAATATTTATCAATAATCTTGGAGACTGATTTTAATAAGATAATAATAAGCAATCCTGCCAGCAAGTCGGAGGAGTACCAGAAGCTCGTGATTGAACGCAGGAAGGATTTCTGCCAGATTTCCAAGTACACGCAGAAGCAGGTTTTCCATGAGAATGTGAAAAAAGAGCAGCTTGCGGACAGATGTGTGGAGCTTATCGCAGGGCATTACAGACAGGTGAACGCGATGACTGCCGATGCGGAGCACATCATACTCATTTCAAAGAACGGCAAGTGCAATTATAAGGTAAAGAGGCTTGCGACCGAGGCGATAAAGGCGTCAAAAGGCGTTGGCGCAGGCAGTGTAAAAGAAACTGCGGCAGGGGGAATGACCTTGGATAATGGTCACAACCGCAGAAAGAACTACATTCTGAGCGAGGGCATGAGCATCGAGCCGCTGGTGGATATGGGAGTATTCACCAAGGACGGCAGAGTTGTCAATTCGATGTATGACAAGTACAAGCAGATTAACCGTTTTGTCGAGATTCTCAACGATGAAATATCAAATCTTAAGGTGAAAAAGTTAAATGTCATTGATTTCGGCTGCGGTAAGTCGTATCTCACATTTGTTGTCTACTATTATCTGACCGAGGTTATGGGGCTTGAGGTCAATATGATAGGGCTCGATTTGAAGGCAGATGTCATAGAAAAGTGCAACAGGGCAGCGGAGAAATATCATTACGACAAGCTTCATTTTGAGCTTGGGGATATCAACGGGTATAAGGCTCCGTTTGATGTCGACATGGTGATTACGCTTCACGCGTGCGACACCGCCACGGACTTTGCGCTTTTCAATGCGATTCAGTGGAAGGCTAAAATGATATTTTCGGTGCCGTGCTGCCAGCATGAGTTCAACAAGCAGATGAAGCCATCAACGCTTCCTATTATGTCACGCTACGGAATAATCAAGGAGCGCTTCGCGGCGCTCGCGACGGATGCGGTGAGGGCAAATCTTCTCGAGTACAGCGGCTACAGAACCCAGCTTCTTGAGTTCATCGACTTTGACCATACGCCGAAGAACATTCTCATAAGAGCCGTGTACCGCCCGATTGTACCGAAGTCCGTGAAGGAGAATGCGCTCAATGAGGTGCACGCACTTATGAAGGAGTTCGCGTTCGAGCCGACGCTTTACAAGCTGCTCGAAATAGGAAAGCAGCAGTAAAAAATGTTAGAAATCAGGTGATTGCGAAATATCAAATAATTATGATTTACAAAGTTTCGCAATTATCTGAATATCAAATATATTTTAAGGAGGACACAATCATGAACGAGGTAATGAAGAACATACTTACAAGAAGAAGCACCCGCAAGTTTACGGATGAGCAGGTTCCGAAGGAAATTCTCAAGGATATTGTTGACGCGGCTTTACATGCACCGTCGGGAATGGGAAAGCAGTCATGGAGCTTCACGGTTGTAACCAACAAGGACGTTATTTCACGCCTTGCCGAGACTATGAGAGTGGCACTCGGAAGAGAGCACTACGATATGTACAAGCCGACCGCGCTCATCATTCCGTCCAATCTCCGCGAGAACCCTCTCGGAAGGGACGACAATTCCTGTGCGCTTGAGAACATTTTCCTCGCGGCACATTCCTACGGTGTCGATTCCGTGTGGATTAATCAGCTCGGAGCTGTCTGTGATGATGAGAAGGTCAGGGCGATGCTTGATGAGTTCGGCATTCCGTCAGACCATGTAGTGTACGGAATAGCTGCACTCGGCTATGCTGCACCTGACGCGCCTTACAAGGACAGAACCTATGCGGGTGAGGTAAGATATATCGACTAGTACCCGTTGGCGTGCGAGGTTATTACATTGCCGGACACGGCAACAGCAAGGTCTGCCGTCTGCCTTGATTCATTGATTTTAGCTCAGTGGTTTTGCTTGTCAATAAAGCGACTGCGTTCATGAGCAAGTAGCGGAAGCGGATTGCGAATGTCCGCTTTACAATAATTCCGTGGGTTTTTATTTTTTCATGTGTATAATTAGGTAAAGGACGAAGGTAAAACACAGGATAATATATGATGAATCCGAGGGGGAGGCTTGATGGTGCAGGAACAAGAGATAATTGAACTGCTGCATAAAAGAGACGAGAAGGGCATTGCCGAGCTGCTTAGGCATTACGGACCTTTGATTAAATATGTTATAGCACCTATTCTTGAGAGCCCGCAGGACAGGGAGGAATGTCTTGGCGAGACAGTGATGAAGATTTGGGACAAAATCGGGCAGTTTAATGAGCAGAGGGGAAGCTTCAAGGCGTGGGTTACTTCGATAGCAAGAAACACGGCACTCAATCACAGAAGAAAAAATGAGACACACGGCGGCGAGGAGCTCTTAGAGAGCGTGCCCGCGGGTGAGGCGACACCTGAGGAGCAGGTTTTACGGAACGAGAGACGCGAGGAACTGAAACGGGCATTGTACAGACTGTCAGCCAAGGACAGGGCTTTGTTTTACAGGAAATATTACTACTGCCAGTCAATAGAGCAGATTGCAGCCGAGGCAGGAATGACAAAGCGGGCTGTTGAGGGCAGATTGTACCGCATAAAGAAGCAGCTTCGGCAGATTTTAGGGGGTGAGTACAATGGGTAAAGCACAGTGGAATAACCTTGATGACAATGAACTCGAGCGCACATTGACGGAGAGCATTGACGAGCTTCCGATGGAGGATGTCGTAGAGAATGTCGTACCGTTAAAGAGTGCGATGCTGTATGTGCTCGCAGGGCTTGTGTTAAGCTCGGTTGTCTTTAGCTTTTTTAAGCTCAATTACATACTTCCTACGGTCGGGGCGGTGCTGTCGTTTCTCGGTTACCGTAAGCTGAAGTCGGAGAATAAGTACTTTTCTGCCTGCTATGCTATTGAGCTTGTGAGCCTCATATATATTTTAGCGGTGCTGATTCTGAACACGATGACGCTCGGCACGGATGTTCATGTGAAAAATGTGCTTAAAGTTATAAGTCATGTAATGGCAGCGGTGAGCGTTGTGGGAGTGCTGTGTCTGTGGCTCGCCTTGAGACAGGTTCAGAAAAAAGCGGGCTTGGAGCCGGGAGCGTATGCGGTCTTAGCACTTGCAGGCTTGTATGCGCTTGTGGGGCTGCTCGCAGTATTCGGTTACGGCAGTGTCCATCTCATCACGATGGTTATTGCAATCGCTGTCTTTGTGATTCTCATTCGGGCGATATATAAGCTTCCGAGGGAGCTTGACGAGGCGGGGTATCTTGTGAGAACGTCGCGGATAATTATTCCTGATAAAGCGATTGTGATAGCGGTGTTGGCGGTGCTTGTGACAGGCGGAGCCTGCGGATATATGTTCGGAAACGGCTACAGGATGTCTTGGAGCATACGGGATGATGTGCAGCAGGGTACGGATGTTGAAGGTATAAGTGAGAGTCTCATAAGGCAGGGCTTTCCCGACTATGTGTTAAATGACCTGACGGCGGAGGAGATTGCCTCCTGCGGCGGCGCGGTAAATGTACTGACGCAGAATAAGAACTGCGACAACGGACTTCAGTTTACGGATGTCGCGGTTCAGGTGCAGGATGCCGATGTGGAAGAGTTGTGGATAATTTTCCATTATTTCAGATGGATTGAGGATAAGAAGCCTTACGGAGCGGAGGCTGTGCAGATATGGACTACGGACCATGAGATACAGGAGGGCTGGCTTACGGCAGGAGAGGTCAAAGGCAGGCTCATGTATGACAAGGGGGGAGTGACCTACACGGCACCGTATCATTCGATGGAGAGTGTCACATACAACCGAATGGCATGGATTGACAGAGTGCAGACGGTGACGGATGTTTTCGGCACATTTTCATTCCCTAAAAAGGGAGAAAATTGCAGGGGATATGTGAGCTATTCGACGGTACACACGGTTAAAGGTTATACATTCTATGATTTCATCAATTACACATATCAGGAGAGCTGGTGGCAGTATCCCGTAATATCGGCGTATGACCATAGGACGAACGGCGTGTTTAACAAAAAGCCGTTTATGACCGTTCAGAATCCGTTTTCCTTCTACTTTGAGGAGAATGGAATCAGGCAGTATTAAGCATAGATAAAAATATAAGCAGGAATAAAAATCTCCTTTTTTGGAACACTATTTTAGATTTATGGCGGTGAGCCGTGAAAATGATGGATTTCAGAGAGGGAGATTTTTTATGGAAAAAGAGAGAAAAATGTTCTGTTATCAGTGTCAGGAGACAGCGGGCAACGAGGGCTGTACGCAGGTCGGAATGTGCGGAAAGACGCCCGACGTTGCGGCGATGCAGGATTTGCTGGTGTATGTGACCAAGGGGCTTTCTGAGGTCACGACGAAGCTTCGTGAGCTCGGGGAGGAGATTTCACCCGACGACAACCACCGCGTCACGTTCAATCTCTTTATCACGATAACAAACGCAAGCTTTGACAGGGAATCGATTGCTGAGAGGATTAAAGACACCTTAGAGTGCAAAAAAAGACTTCTCACAAAGCTTGATAAGCTTTGCGGGGAGAAGGGCAGAAAATACAGCCTCTCGGATGCGGCGGTATGGGATGGTGACGAGAGCGAATATGCTGAGAAGGCGAAAAAGGAGGGCGTACTCTCGACGAAGGATGAGGATGTGCGTTCATTACGACAGCTCATAACCTACGGTGTTAAGGGCATGAGTGCGTATTCCAAGCATGCCAATGCGCTTATGAAGGAGGCTCCGGAGATTGATGCTTTTATTCAGAGAGCACTCGCAGCCACGCTCGACGATTCGGTGACGGTTGACGAGCTTGTTGCACTCGCGCTTGAGACGGGAGAGTACGGCGTAAAGGTCATGAGATTTCTCGATGCAGCCAACACCGGGGCTTACGGAAATCCCGAGATGACGAGAGTAAATATCGGAGTGAGAAATAATCCCGGAATACTTGTATCAGGACATGATTTGAGGGACTTGGAGATGCTTCTTGAGCAGACAAAGGGGACGGGAGTCGATGTTTACACCCACAGTGAGATGCTTCCGGCCAACTCATATCCCGGTCTTAAAAAGTACTCCCATCTCGTCGGAAATTACGGAAATGCGTGGTGGGAACAGAAGAAGGAGTTCGAGCACTTCAACGGTCCTATTCTTATGACGACCAACTGTGTCGTGCCGCCGTCGGCATCATATAAGGACAGACTGTACACGACGGGAGCGACGGCATATCCGGGCTGTAAGCATATATCGGGGGCATACGGTGAAAAAAAGGATTTCTCGGAGATTATAGAGCATGCCGGGAAATGTCAGCCGCCAGAGGAGCTTGAGAGCGGTGAAATCTGGGGAGGCTTTGCGCACACACAGGTTGAGGCACTTGCAGACAAAATTGTGGAAGCCGTCAAGTCGGGGGCTGTTAAGAAGTTCGTTGTTATGGCAGGCTGTGACGGCAGGCACAGAAGCCGCGAGTACTATACGGAGTTTGCCAAGGCACTTCCTGAGGATACGGTAATTCTTACCGCGGGCTGTGCAAAGTACAGATACAACAAGCTCGACCTCGGGGACATCGGCGGCATTCCGCGCGTTCTCGACGCGGGACAGTGCAATGACTCATTTTCTATAATCGTGACAGCACTTAAGCTCAAGGAACTCTTCGGCGTTGACGACATCAACGACCTTCCGGTTATCTATAATATTGCATGGTATGAGCAGAAGGCGGTGCTTGTCCTGCTCTCGCTTCTTGCGATCGGGATACAGAATATTCATCTTGGACCTACACTTCCGGCATTTTTAAGTCCGAATGTCACCAAGGTGCTTGCGGAAAAGTTTCATATTGCGGGAATTGACAGCGTTGATGCCGATATGAAGCTGTTTTTCGGATAGATTGATTTTACGCGTGCTAAGGTATATAATTCACACATAAAAGGCATACAGTTCGCAAAGCGACTGCGTTCATGAGCAAGTAGCGAAAGCGGATTGCGAATGTCCGCTTTACCTTAGAGGTGAGGATTGATATGAGAACACGAGAGGAAGTATTAAGCTATGGACTTTCTTTTCCCAACACATATAAGGAAGCCCCTTTTCATGACCCGAATTGGGAGCTTGTGAGAGTGAGGGAAAATAAGAAAGCTTTTCTGTGGGTGTATGAGCGAAACGGATATATTAACATGAATCTGAAGGCTGACGCGGGCTGGCGCGACTTATGGAGAGGAACGTATACGGCTGTGCAGCCTGCATATCATCAGAATAAGGAGCATTGGAACACGGTTGTGCTTGACGGCTCGGTACCCGATGAGGTTTTGGAGGATATGATAGCCGAGAGTTACCGGCTTGTGAGCTACAGCCCGACCAGGAGAATTTATGATGCCGTGAAACGCATACCGAAAGGCATGGTAGCAACATACGGACAGGTTGCGTATATGGCGGGTGACAGGAAGATGGCGCGGGCTGTCGGAAATGCTCTTCATAAGAACCCGAGTCCTGATGAGATACCATGCTTTAGGGTTGTCAATTCCAAGGGGGAGCTTTCAGGTGAGTTTGCGTTCGGCGGAGCCGGAGAGCAGGCAAAAAGATTGCGCGCCGACGGCATAGAGGTGGTTGACGGGAGAGTAGACTTAAGAAAATATGGTTACACCGGAGAATAATTGATAATAAAATAAGAAACGAATATTGACATTCAAATTACTTGGCCATACAATAGTTGCAAATGCAACTGTTGGAGGTACAAGTAATGTTAAAAAGAATATTTTCTTATATGAAACAATATAAGAAATACGCATATCTTGCATTGGTATGTATAGGCATCGAGGTTGTACTTGAACTTATGGTGCCTATGCTCATGGCGGATTTGATTGACAATGGCGTAGCCAACGCTGATATTCCATATATTTATACAAAGGGAATACAGATGGGAGGCTGCGCCATTCTTGCGCTTATTCTGGGAATAGGAAGCTCAAAATTCTCGGCTCTCGCGGGTCAGGGGCTCGGGGCAAATATAAGAATGGCGGAATATGAGAAGCTGCAATCGTACTCATTTTCCAATATCGACCATTTCAGAGTGTCATCGCTTGTCACGAGACTCACAAGTGACGTGACAAATATTCAGAACTCCGTATCAACGGGAATGCGCCCGTTCGGACGAAGCCCGGTGATGCTCATTGCTGCGACGTCCGTGGCTTTTTCCATCAACTCGACGCTTGCGCTTGTCTTTCTTGTGGCACTGCCGGTACTTGCGGCGATGCTCATTGCGATAATCGTCCATATAAGACCGCTGTACTCGAAGATGCAGAATGCAATCGACCTTGTAAACCGCACGGTCGGTGAAAATCTCACGGCAATCCGCGTTGTAAAGGCATATGTGCGCGGGGATTATGAGATAGAAAAGTTCGAGGAGGTCAATGAGAACCTCAAAAATCAGTCGGAAAGTGCATTTAAGAGCTCCGTGCTCAACATGCCTGCGATGCAGCTTGTGATGTACTCGACGATTCTCGGAATACTTCTGCTCGGCGGGCATCTAATCAAGGCAGGTGAGCTCGGAATAGGGCAGCTCACCAGCTTTTTGAGCTATGTCCTTCTCATTCTCAACTCGCTCATGATGATGTCGAATGTCTTTATGATGATGACGCGTTCGCTCGTGTCGGGAGCACGAATCATGGAGGTGCTCGACGAGAAGATTGATATCACCGACGAGCTTGCAAGGGATATAAGCGTGGAGCACGGGGAAATTGAGTTTGACCATGTATGGTTCAAATACAAGGAGGAGGCGGAGGAATATGTTCTCTCTGATATATCCTTTCATATCAAGCCCGGACAGACTGTAGGAATTATCGGGCAGACGGGTTCGGCAAAGACTACACTCGTTCAGCTTATTCCGAGACTCTACGATGTGAGCAGGGGTGTCGTGAAGGTCGACGGCGTGGATGTGAAGGAGTATCCGATGAGGCATCTGAGGGATGCAATCGCGATGGTGCTTCAGAAAAATACACTTTTTTCGGGCTCACTTTTGTCTAATCTTAAATGGGGCAATGAGGATGCCGCGATGGAGGAGATTGAGGAGGCGTGCCATATCGCCTGCGTGGACGAGTTCATTGACAGACTGTCTGACGGTTACGACACGGAGATGGGACAGGGCGGTGTGAATGTCTCCGGAGGACAGAAGCAGAGAATATGTATAGCACGCGCAATCCTCAAAAAGCCTAAGGTTCTCATCCTTGATGACTCGACAAGTGCCGTGGATACGGCGACTGAGGCAAAGATTCGGGAAGGGCTTGCAAGGAAGCTTCCCGACATGACAAAGATTGTGATTGCCCAGAGAATCTCTTCCGTGCGCCATGCTGACCAGATTATCATTCTCGATAAGGGAAGGGTAAACGGCATCGGAACACACGAGAGCCTGCTTGCATCAAATAAGATATATCAGGAAATATATGAATCACAGAAGGAGGGGGCAGATTTATAATGGCAAAATATGTTGGATACAAAAGACCAAAGGACACGAAAAAGACCATGAAGCATCTGCTCGTCTACCTCGGTTTTCACAAATGGTCGTTTGCGCTTGTTGCACTTCTCGTTTTCATAAGCGCCGGTGCAAATATAATGGGAACCTACCTTTTAAAGCCCGTAATCAACAGGTTCATCGTACCGGGTGACACGCCGGGACTTATCAGGGCGGTTCTTGGCATGGGAGCTATGTATTTCTGTGGTGTGCTGGCAACCTTTGGCTATAACAGACTCATGGTGATCACCTCGCAGAAGGTTATAAGGGAGATAAGGAGTGACCTGTTTAAGCATACGCAGAAGCTTCCGCTCAGCTATTTTGATGCACACACGCACGGCGAGCTGATGAGCCGTTTCACGAACGATGTCGATACCGTTCAGGAGGCAATGAACAGCAGCTTTGCGATGATTATCCAGAGCTTCATGCAGCTTTTCGGAACCATCGTTATGATGATGGTGCTGAGCATCAGGCTCTCGCTCATTGTAATCGTGTTCCTGTCAGTGATGTTTGTGTTCATAAAAATTAACGGAAAACAGAGTAAAAAGTATTTTAACAGGCAGCAGGCTGAGCTTGGAAAAATCAACGGCTTTGTTCAGGAAATGATGGCAGGGCAGAAGGTTGAGAAGGTGTTCAACCATGAGGCAAAGGACTTTGAGCGTTTCTGTGAGATGAACGAGAGCCTAAGAAAAGAGTCGACACACGCGTTGACATTTGCCGGAAGAATGGTGCCGACGATAGTTACACTCTCCTATTTCAATTATGCCGTGTCGGCGTGTGTCGGTGGACTTATGACAATTAAGGGACTGCTCGACCTTGGAAGTCTCTCGGCGTATCTCGTGTATGTGCGGCAGAGTGCAATGCCTTTAAATCAGTTCACACAGCAGGTCAACTTTCTTCTCTCGGCACTCTCGGGTGCGGAGCGTATCTTTGAGATGATGGATGAGGAGCCGGAGATTGACGAGGGAAATGTCACACTCTGCAACGCAGTCAGAACTCCTGACGGTGAGTTGAAGGAGTGCGGGGAGAGAACGGGGCTGTTCGCGTGGAAGGTGCCGGGAGATGTCACAGTACACAGCGATGATGATGCACAGGATAAGTCGAAATCCACAAGCCTTGTAGAGTTAAAGGGCGATGTGCGTTTTAAGGACGTGGTGTTCGGCTATGTGCCTGAAAAGACGGTTCTTAACGGGATATCACTCTTTGCAAAGCCGGGGCAGAAGATAGCTTTTGTCGGCTCGACGGGTGCCGGTAAGACAACCATAGTAAACCTCGTAAACAGGTTTTATGAGATACAGTCGGGTGCAATCACCTACGACGGCATAGATATCAAGGACATAAAGAAGGACGACCTGCGCCGTTCGCTCGCGATGGTTATTCAGGAGACGCATCTCTTCACGGGAACGATAGCGGACAATATAAGATACGGAAATCCTCATGCGACCGATGATGAGGTCATTGAGGCAGCAAAGATAGCAAATGCCGATACCTTTATAGGGTGGCTGCCGGAGGGATATAACACGATGCTCTACTCAGACGGAGGTAATCTCTCGCAGGGACAGAGACAGCTTCTCGCCATTGCAAGAGCCGCGGTTGCCAAGCCGCCCGTGCTCATTCTCGACGAGGCGACAAGCTCGGTCGACACGAGAACAGAACGTCTTATTGAAAAGGGAATGGATGCAATAATGGAGGACAGAACCGTGTTCGTAATAGCCCATCGTCTGTCAACAGTCAGAAATGCTGAGGCGATTATGGTGCTTGAGAAGGGTGAGATTATAGAGAGAGGAAACCATGCTGAGCTGCTTTTACAGGAGGGAAGGTATTACCGACTGTATATGGGACAGTTCGAGTTGGAATAGGAGGAAGCCATGGAGAGAGATGGATTGGGCAGTGCGTTTCTGCGTGTTGAGCTGCTTAGAAGACAACTGCTAAGACCGCATTTTATTGAGCTGGGGCTCACGGTCGGTCAGGGACAGCCTAGGATACTTAAGACGCTGAGGCTGAAAGGAGCCATGAGCCAGAGGGAGCTTTCAGACCTCTGTGTGCTCGATGTCACTACGATGTCGAGAACTCTTGATAAGCTTGAAAAGATGGGGCTTATAAAAAGAAGTGATAACCCTGAGTGCAGGCGCTCATGGGTTATCTCGCTTACAACTGAGGGCGAGGAGAAGGCTGACAAGGTGATTGAACTTTTCAGGATGGCTGACGAGATATTCTCAGAGGGAATGACGGATGAAGATATAAAAAGGCTGTATGATGTGCTGGATGTTATAGAGCGGAATATAGAGAAGCATAGCGGGAAAAGATAGATTTACCGCTGTAAAATGCCGGTTTTAAAAGTATGCGGAATGAACGCTTTACGAGTGGACCTCACTTGGCAGTCCACTCTTTTCTCCATATTATATTCGCATTGGAAGGCTCCACAGTGCCCATCCGTGTGCTGTAATCTACAGCCTTCAGAAAATGGAAACCGCATTTTTCCTGAACGCGAGAGGACTGTCTGTTGGTCAGGAAGTATGCGCAGGTGATAAAATCAAGTCCGCAGTCATCAAAGAGATAGCGTATCACCTCACATACAGCCTCAGGCATTAAGCCCTGTCCCCAGTAAGCCTTTGAGAGGACATAGCCGATTTCACGTCCCCTGTACTCCGAAAGCTCAGGAAACTGTTTTTCATTGTAGCGTTCAATTCCAAGAGAGCCGATAACCTTTCCTTCGTATTCGAGGGCGAAGGTCTTTTTTTCTGCGATGAACATATCAAGTATTGTCTGTGACTCAGCCTTATTCTTGTGAGGCCTCCATCCTGCCATCTGTCCTACGCCGTCCACGGAGGCATATTCGTAAAAGTCATCGAGATCCGGCTGCCGCCACGGACGAATTATCATGCGATTGGTTTTTAGGGTTACATTTGAGATGTCAATAGGTGTATTCATGGCAGTTCCTCACTTTCTTTTTGGTAAATTTCAGTTAATTTAACATGTACAGGGATAAATGTCAATATGGACAGTATCAGCAGGAACAGGGTCACTTTCCTTTGTGATTTTTTCGCGAATCCATTATACATCAGAAAGTCCTGTACTATATATTTCTTATGAAAAAATAGTAAAGTGGTGTATAAGCTAAAATTTGCATTTTAATTTTCACCCTCAAGTGGTATATTTATATCAGCCATTGCACTCATGAACATGTAACATTCTCACAAAGTGTGGAAAGGAGTGAAAATAGCATTAATGGATATAAAAGACGAAGATTTGACGGTTATTTTGGATAAAATTACAGCTCTAAGACATAAGCTTCATAAGATTCCCGAGGCCTCCATGAAGGAATATCGGACGAAACAGGAAATTATGGATTTCATATCTGATAATACAATGCTTGGATTAAATGATTGCGGCGCATGGTTCTATGCGGTAAAAAAAGCGGACGAACCGACTTGGAAGGAGGCAATCGCTTTCCGCGCGGACATGGATGCGGTGTGTGGAAAGGACGGAGTTCCCGGACACTACTGCGGACATGACGGGCACAGCAGCATACTTGCGGGACTTGCAATGGTGCTCGACAGGGCAAAGACGGACAGGGATGTGTACTTTATCTTCCAGCCTGGTGAGGAGACGGGGGAAGGTGCAAAAATCTGCTCAGAGCTTATCAATGAGAAGTGCATCGGGGAAATTTACGGACTTCACAACATACCCGGACATGCCATAGGTAATGTGCTAGTCAGCGGAGATACATTTGCATGTGCCTCGACGGGACTTGAAATTTCCATGCACGGAACTCCGAGCCATGCGGCATATCCAGAGGCGGGAAAGAACCCCGGACCTGTGCTTGCAAAGCTTTTGCTCGATATTCAGGCACTCACACAGGAGGTCAATGAGAAAGAGGGCTTTGTACTCATGACACTCATTGGAATGGAAGTCGGAAGTGCAAGCTATGGGGTGGCAACTTCCGAGGGTGTACTCAGACTTACGGTAAGAGGTGAGAGGGAGGCTGTGTTTGACAGCTACTTAAGAAGGATAAATGAGCTTGTGGTTAGCGCGGCAGCAGGTGAGGAAATGAGCGTCGATATAGAGGAGATAGAACGCTTTCCGGCGACCGAAAATCATCCTGAGAATGTGCAGAGGCTTATTGAATGTGCGGACAGGCTCGGATTGAAGGTTGAGAAGCTTGCCAAGCCTATGAGATGGTCAGAGGATTTCGGATGGTATCTGATGAAAACCGGAGGTGCGTTTTTCGGTGTCGGCGATGGTGAGAATTATGCACAGCTTCATACAAAGGAATATGAATTTCCGGATGAGATTATGAAGAACTCTGTCAGACTTTTTGCAAGTTTAATTTAATATTATCTGTCCGATTAAGTCGATTATGATGTTGATAGACTATAGGCAGGCAGCGAAGCGGATTGCGTATATCATTGACGGAAGTATTATAATGTGAAGTTAAGATGTTGAGGTCGGATTAAGAATAAGTAGTATATAGGAGAGTTTATGAAAATAAAACAGGTTATTCGGGAGCATAGAAGTATTGCAATATTGTTTGGATTCGAGTTATTGGTGTTAATATGGGCTTTTTGTCTGTTGTTTGGTGAGCGCACGGTTATTGATATTAATCCGGAAAACGCAGACTATTTTAATTCGTGCGCAATCAACGATGGTAAACTGCAGATAAATCAATCGGAAAACGAAGCGGGCATCGATATTGTATCGGCTGAGTATTCCAATATTAAATTAAAGCCGGGAAGGTATAATATTGAAGCTGTATACAGTGCAGAGCTTGAAGAATTTGATGCAGCGTCATGGAGCGGTGGAAATGAAATGCCGATATGTAATATAGGGGTCACATCGGAGACATTTATACAACAGCTTGTTGGCAGCAGTTTCAACATTTATACGGGTACATCATATAATAGTGAACCTTTTTGGATTAACTCGATTACATCATGTAAAGACTTGTCTTTGAAAGTAACTTATAAGGGATACGGAAATATAACTATAGAAAAGCTGATTATTTCGGAATCGGTATATTTCAGATATGTAAGATTTTTTACAATATTTTTCATTTTCACGCTGATAAATATAATTGTATGTATTTTAAATAACATTATAAAGACTGCATTTGATAAAAAAATAATTATCGGAATTATGGCTGTGACCGTTTTTTCAAGTCTGCCGATGATATACAGATATCTGATTGTCGGACATGATTTGACATTTCATATTGCAAGAATTGCAGAGATTGCCGAAGGTATAAAAGCGGGAAATTGGCTTATAAAGATTCAGCCTGATATGATAAACGGATATGGCTATGCAACACCCTTATTTTATCCGCAGCTTTTTCTGTATATTCCCGCACTATTGTATGTGATTGGATTCCCGCTTCACACTAGTTACCAGATTTTTATTGTTTTAATTAACTTCGGGACGTGTCTCATAAGTTATGTTTCACTTGTAAAAATATGCAAAAATAAAAATCTGGCATTTCTTGGAAGCTTTTTGTATGTACTTGCACCATACAGACTTAGTGAATTGTATGTAGCCGGGAGACTGGGCGAGATATTATCTATGATATTTTTCCCTCTGATAATATATGGTATATATAATATATACAGTGAAGAGAAAACACTTACATTTAAGAAATGCATACCGCTCATATTAGGTGTAAGCGGAGTTATGCAGAGCCATCTGGTTTCCATATTGTTTGTCGGAATATTTGCCATCATGTATGTTTTGTTCAATTTACGAAAAACATTTAAACTTAAGAGATTATGTTATCTGGCAGTATCGGTTATGGTTGTTATAATGCTTAATGCATGGTTTATTGTACCGTTTATAGATTCGATGGATATGGATATAATGGTAAACGGCGATGGGATTTTAAGATTCCAAGGCTCAGGAGTGTATCCGATACAGATGCCGGCATTGTTTTATTTTGGCAGAGGAACCAATGTTCCCATGCTGGTAAGTGATGAATTCTGCCTTAGTATGGGTGCCGCATTGATAATTGGAATTGCAGTGTGGCTATACGCACATTATAAATCTGTAAATTCGGAAAAAAGAAATGAAAGTATGTTTGCACTGGGGAATATGACAGGAATATTTGCCATAATGACTATAGTATTTTCTCTGTGGATTTTTCCTTGGGATGAGATAAACAATATAAGCAGAACCATAGCCGTCTGGCTGGCCAAGGTCGAATTTTCGTGGAGGTTTTTAAGCGCAGGGACTGCTTTTGCCGCATTTTGTACTGTGTCAGGATTATATTATGCAAAAGAACTCAATAAAAGAATTTATAGTTATTCGATTATTGCCATGGCAGCCTTAACTATAATTTCGGCAGGCTTTTTCTATGCTGATTTGGCATTTGGCTCAAATGCTGCGCAGATATGCTCTAAAAATGATGTGGACGATTTCGCCCTTGGGGTAACTAATGATTACCAGTTAGCAGGTACTGATCTGGATATGTGTAAAAATAAACAGATTGATGTGACCTCGGATGCGCTTACGGTTACATCATACAGCAGCGTGGGCGGAAAAACTGAAATCGGAGTAATGAATGCAGGAACCGAAGCATTTGAAAAGGTTATAATCCCGGTGTTTTATTATCCGGGCTATAAGGCTTATGATTCTGACACAGGGGAACAGTTTTACATAGAAGCAGGTGCCAATAAGAAAATTATGGTAAATGTACCCGCCGGATACAACGGAAAAATAACAGTCAGATATGTTGAGAAGGGTGTGTGGAGACTTGCCGAAATAGTATCGCTGCTGACTTTATTGGCTTTAGTTATTACAGCTTGTATTAAAAACAGAAAAAAGACGGCATAATAGCCTGATGGAAATATAATAAAAAATTTATATGAATGGAATAAGACAGATGTATGATAAAATAATAATCGGTGCAGGCTTATATGGCTTATATGCAGCATTATACTGTGCGAAAAAGGGGCAGAATGTTCTTGTGATAGAAAGAGAGCAGGGTCCGTTTATGAGAGCAACATACATAAACCAGGCGCGTGTTCATATGGGATATCATTATCCAAGAAGTATATATACGGCAATGAAGTCGGCTCATTACTTTAACCGGTTTAATGAGGACTTTGGATTTTGTGTCAACAGCGGATTTGACCAGATTTATGCTACGTCTGCAGATTTTTCATGGACAGCAGCTAATGAATTTAAGCTTTTTTGCAGGAATGTCGGTATTCCTTGTGAGGAGATTCCGGTCGGAAAGTATTTTAACGATAATGTGTGTGATGGAGCGTTTCTGACCAAAGAATATACCTATGATGCGTCAATTTTAAAAGAATTTTTTATGAGTCAGTTAGAAAAATATCCAAATGCCGAATTGAAATTCTGTGAGCACATTGTCAGTATAGAGCATGATGCGGCTGCCTATTACATAGCTACGGATAAAGGAGAATATTCTACCGGATATATCCTTAATGCCACATACGCTTCAGTAAACCAGGTACATTCCATGGCAGGCTTTGACTGCTTTAATATTAAATATGAATTGTGTGAGATAATACTGTGCGAGCCATCAGAAGAACTAAAGAGAATAGGGTTTACCGTTATGGATGGACCGTTCTTTTCAATAATGCCTTTTGGAAAAACAGGATTACATTCGCTGACAACCGTTACGAGAACACCGCATGATACCTGTTATGACAGACTGCCTGTTTTTTCATGTCAGGACGGAAGAACATGCAGCAAGACAGAGCTTGGTAATTGTGACATTTGTGCCGGAAAACCTGAGACCTCATGGAAGTATATGCAGAGCATGGCACACAAATACATGAAATCGGAATATGAGTTTAAATATCATAGTTCACGTTTTTCAATGAAACCGATTCTTAAAACGTCAGAGGTTGATGATTCAAGACCAACACTTATAAAAGTTATGTCGCAAAAACCATATTTTGTGAGCGTGCTCAGTGGTAAAATCAATACGGTATATGATATTGATGAGTATCTGGAGCTTGCGTGAATATTTTATTGCCGGGAGAAAAATTATGAATGATGTTAACATAAAAGGCAGAAAGTGCTTTATCAGTGCGGTGGCATATGTACATAATAATACGAAGAGTGAATTGGAATATTTTTTTTCCAATGTTGTCAGAAGGATTAATGCCGGTTTCGAGAACTTTGAACTGATACTTGTGTGTGATGATGATTGTTATGATTATGTGAAAGAAGTAAAGCAGGGATTGACCGAATGTGGTTCGCCGGATATCATATCAGTTATAAAGCTGGCCTATTATCAGGGAGTTGAGGCTGCAATTTGTGCAGGGGATGACCTGGCTGTCGGGGATTTTGTCTATGAATTTGACAGCATTGCAGTTAATTATGATGTAAATCTGATAATTGATGTTTTTAATAAGGCGCGTGAAGGGAATGATATTGTATTTGCCGGTGATGACACGATGCAGTTATCATCAAGACTGTTTTACAGGCTGATTAATATAAACAAGGCTAAGGCTGTAAGGCATGACACGTTCAGAATCGTGTCAAGAAGAGCACTGAACAGGGTCAAAAAGATGAATCGCGGCATCCAGTATCGCAAATATCTGTATGTTACAAGCGGACTGCCTTATGATTATATTATGTATAAGCCTGTAAACAGTAATCGTGAGAGGAAGACAGGCAGAGAAAGTGCATACAGGCTTAATTCGGGAATCAGCTATATGATGATATACACCGGAATTATTGAAAGAGTGACTCTTATTCTGAGTGCGGTTTTTTTACTTGTATCTGTTGGGGTTGGAATATGGACGATATATTCGCTTTTTTATGATAAAAACCTTGCCTCGGGCTGGGTTTCACTTATGGGTGTTATATCGTTCGGATTTTTTGGTGTGTTCCTGCTTATAATGTTTTTGACAAAATATATGAATATTATTCTTGAGGTAAACACACGAAGACTTGATTACATCGTTGAAAGTGTTGATAAATTATAATGTGAAACGGAGAAAAAACAGATGAAGGTAAACATTGTTTTTCCTGTACTTGACGAGGAGAGACGTCTTGAGAAGGGAATACATACCACAGAAGCTTTTTTGGCAAAAAGAAGAGATATAGATGCGGTAATAACAATTGTTGATAATGGTTCAACAGACAGAACGCCTGATATTATAAAAGAGCTTGCAGACGTGTATTCGAATATAGAGTATATTACACTCAGCGAAAGAGGATTTGGGCTTGCGTTCAGAGAAGCTGTAAAGAGAAACAGATGTGATATAATAGGTTATGTGGATGTCGATTTATCAACGGATATTCATTATCTGTCCAAAGTGATGAAGGCATTTGAAAAATATGATGATATAAGTGTTATAAAAGGTAACCGCCTATCGGGAAAATCGAAGGTAAATGGCAGAAAACCATTAAGAAATATCACCAGTATCGGGCTTGATCTGCTTATAAAATCGATATTTTTTGTAAAGGTTTCCGATACAATGGAGGGCTTTCAATTTTTTAGAAAAGATTGTATCGACAGATTGATTAAGATGTCAAGTGATGATAACGGATGGTTTTACTGTGCAGAGCTTCTCATAAGAGCCGAGAAAGCCGGTTACAGAATAGCGGAGCTGCCGGTTGTGTGGAATGATGATTATGATACGAAAGTGAATGTTATAAAATTAATCAAAAATTATCTGTGCAGAATAGTCGAACTGAAACTGTCATTTGGAAGGGAAAAGCTGAAATGGATTTTATAAAGAGAATTGACTTAAAGAGAAATTACGAAAAATATAAGGATGAATATCAGGCGGCTTTTACTAAAGCATGTGAATTGACTTCGTTTTCCGGTGGTCCGTGTGCAGATGAATTTGATGAAGAATTTGCGAGCTTTTGTGGTGTGAAATATGCAACAGGCGTGAATAATGGAACTTCTGCTCTTCAGTGCGCAATGCTGGCACTTGGAATCGGGGAGGGAGACGAGGTTATTGTTCCGGCCAACACCTTTATAGCCACTGCATGGGGGGTTACTTATTGCGGTGCCACACCGGTGTTTGTTGACTGCACACCTGATACATGGGAGATTGATGCTTCTAAAATAGAGGAAAAGATTACTGATAAGACAAAGGCTGTCATTGGTGTTCATTTATACGGTCAGCCGTTTGATTTTGGAGCGGTAAAAAAGATTGCCGATAAATATGGAATTGTTGTCGTTGAAGATTGTGCACAGGCTCATGGAGCACTTTATGAGGGGAGAAAGGTCGGAAGTCTTGGCGTAATGGGATGCTTCAGCTTTTATCCGGGTAAAAATCTATTCTGCTTCGGCGAGGGGGGAAGTGTCACATCGGATAATGAAAGCTATATAGATACAATTAATGTTTTAAAAAATCAAGGCTCGAGAGAGAGGTATCATCATGAACGTGTGGGATATAATATGCGCCTTGAGGGGGTGAATGGGGCAATTCTTTCGGTAGGACTTTCACATTTGGATGAGTGGACGGCGAGAAGACGTGAGCTGGGAAGAAGATATCTTGAGAAGATTACCAATCCGCTTATTACGATGCAGGCTCATCCGGATAATACGGAAACGGTATTTCATCTGTTCGAAATCACGGTTGAAAAGAGAGATGAATTTATAGACTATATGAAAGATAATGGAATAGGGTGTGATAAACATTATCCGGTGCCATGTCATCTTCAGGAAGCGTATAGGTCTCTCGGCTATAGAGAAGGTGATTGTCCTAATGCGGAGTATCTTGCAAAGCACTGTGTTTCGCTTCCGATGTTTCCTGAGCTTACCGATGAAGAACAGGAATATATTATTGAAAAGTGTAATGAGTTCACTCCGTGATGAATGCAGAAGGTCATATAACGTGGGAAAAGTGTTGTATAGTGGAGGAATACTATAATTATGAAGATATTTTTTTATGCACTTAGGGAGTATGACGAACAGAAATATGTGGAAAAGTTTTCCAAGCAGTACGCATTTGAGTACGGATTTACATCAGATTACCCTTCAATGGAGAATGTTCAGCTTGCAAAGGGGTATGATGCCATATCAATTATAACAAATCCTATGTATCCCGATATACTCGATGCGTTCCACAATGTGGGGGTAAAATACATATCAACGAGAAGCATAGGCTATGAGCATATTGATATTGAACATGCACATTCGATAGGAATGAGAATTGCACATGTAAAGTATTCGCCGAACAGCGTTGCCAACTATGCGATTATGCTCATTCTCATGGCATGCCGCAATATGCCGTGGATTATGAAAAAGGCGGACTGCCAGGACTATTCGCTCAAGGGTAAGGTCGGAAAAGAACTGTCGGCATTAACGGTCGGCGTGATAGGCACGGGAAATATAGGCAAGACGGTGGTAAAGCATCTGTCCGGATTCGGATGCCGTATACTTTCGTATTCTCTTTATGAGGATGAGGAGGTAAAAAAGTATGCGCAGTATGTGAGCTTTGATGAGCTTATAAGACAGTCGGATATCATAACACTGCATGTCCCGGGAAATGCAGAGAATACGCACCTCATTGATTCCGTTGCCTTTGAAAAGATGAAGGATGGTGTTATCATAGTCAATACGGCGAGAGGTCTTATAATTGATACACAGGCGTTGATTCAATCGCTTAAAAACGGAAAGGTCGGCTTTGCCGCACTTGATACCTTTGAAGGCGAAGCAGGGCTGTATTATCTTAACAAGGAGGGCGAAAAGCTGGATAATGATAACATGGCTTTGCTAAAGAGCTTTCCGAATGTGATTTTATCGCCTCACATGGCGTTCTACACGGAACAGGCGGTGTCGGATATGGTTGAAAATTCAATAAGGGGACTGCTGGGAGTTGATGGCGAAGGAAGTGAGCTGGAGGTAGTGTGATTTCATAATATATGGCAGTATGAAATTGCCATAAGCTATACCTATAACCAAAATATGGATATATGAATTACCACTTTTCATACGGGTGTGATATGATAAGCACAGTTAAAAAAACACGACACGAAAACCGAGAGAGGCTTACACAGCATAAACGAAAAGGAGATTACAATTATGGCAAAGAAACATTATTCAGAGAGAAATCTTAAGTTTGAGACATTACAGTTACATGTTGGTCAGGAGAGTCCGGATCCGGTTACAGACGCAAGAGCCGTTCCGATTTACCTCACATCATCCTATGTGTTCCACAACAGCCAGCATGCCTCCGACAGATTCGCACTCAAGGACGCAGGAAACATCTACGGACGACTTACCAACCCTACAGAGGACGTGTTTGAGAGAAGAATAGCAACACTCGAGGGCGGCGTGGCAGCACTCGCGGTTGGTTCCGGAGCAGCAGCTCTCGCCTATGCATTCCAGGCGGTAGCACATGCGGGCGACCATATCGTTGCAGCCAAGAACATCTACGGCGGTACATATAACCTTCTTGCACACACACTTCCTGACTACGGCATCACAGCTACATTCGTTGACCCGTTCGACTACGAGGCAATCGAGGCAGCTATTCAGGACAACACAAAGGCAATCGAGATTGAGACGCTCGGAAATCCTAACTCAGAGGTTGTGGACATTGAGAAGATTGCACAGATTGCACACGCACACAAGCTCCCTCTCATCGTTGACAATACATTTGCAACGCCATACCTCGTAAGACCTATTGAGTACGGTGCGGACATTGTTGTTCATTCCGCAACAAAGTTCATCGGCGGTCACGGAACAACAATCGGCGGTGTGATTGTCGACAGCGGTAAGTTTGACTGGAATTCATCGGACAAGTTCCCATGGCTTACAGAGCCGAACGTATCCTACCACGGCGTAAGCTTTGCAAGAGACTGCGCTCCGGCAGCATTCGTGACCTACATCAGAGCAATCCTTCTGCGTGACACAGGTGCAACAATATCACCTGTTCATTCCTTCATATTCCTTCAGGGACTTGAGACATTATCCCTCAGAGTTGAGAGACATGTCGAGAACGCTTTAAAGGTTGTGAAGTATTTACAGAGCCAGCCGCTTGTTGAGAAGGTAAACCACCCTTCAATCTCGACAGACCCTGAGCAGCAGAAGCTCTACAAGAAGTATTTCCCTAACGGAGGCGGTTCAATCTTCACTTTCGAGATTAAGGGCGATGCCAAGAAGGCACAGGAGTGGATTGATAACCTTGAGTTATTCTCACTTCTTGCAAACGTAGCCGATGTAAAGTCACTGGCAATACACCCTGCTTCAACAACTCATTCCGAGTGCAACGAGGCTGAGCTTTTAGATCAGGGAATCAAGCCTAACACAATCAGACTTTCAATCGGTACAGAGAATATCGATGATATCATCGAGGATCTGGACGAGGCATTCAAGGCGATAGCGGAGTAAATTTATAAAATATAATAGTTCACCTCATTACCCTTGGGTGATGGGGTGAACTATTATGCAGGAAGCCTGGCTAAGCTTCTGTGCCGGGTTCAAGTCCCTATATTAAAATAACCACGCTCGTGCGGCGTGAACCGAAAATGCTATTTTAGGTTCATGGCTGTATGAGGGTGGTTGTTTTTATTTGACAAACTAATTCTATGATACTGAGGTCAAATAAGAAAAATATTATGCTTCGGGTGTCAAAACATGCTAATCCGATTTATGAGGGTATAATGTATTATATTTATGTATATCAGCTCCGTTGTCCGAAGCTTAGCTGTTTATTTGACTCTGTGCAAACTCCAGACACAGTCAGGAAAGTACTGCGGCACAGGTAAATATATATTTTTAACGTAATAAATATATATTTTGTCATGTAGAAGCGTAGGCGTGCGAGGGTGTATATTAAATATGGAAGAAAACATTTGTGGTACTGCGAAGCGGCGGCAGGTGTTTTAAATCCGTGATAGTAACAAGTAAAACAACTCAAAATGATAGGAGGTCCGCGATGAAACGTGTAATCAGCATTATTTTGGCAGCCATGCTTCTGACGGTATGCGCGAATGGTACTGAGGGGATATCGTATCCTAAGATATCGGAAAACAGATTATCATATGTAAAGAACAGTATGTCGCAGGTTAGCTGGGGCACATTGTCACTGTACTATGACGGCAGAATGTACAGCGGCGGGGTCTTAAAACAGGGAGACGGTTCGGACGTTGTGTGCGAGACGGAGCTTGGAACCGTGTACGGATATGACAGGGCACTGTGGTCAACTGACAAGACTAAGCTGTATACCGCCGAGAGTGAGGCAAAGCTGTACTCGGTGGAGGGCTACGACAGTACGTTCAGGGTGTGTATCTACGAGGAGAAAAGTGATACGGTATATCTTTTTGAGTGTTTAAACGATGTGACGCTCAGCAGCGGAAATGATATTTTTAGGAAAAGACTTGCGCTTGACAGCTATGCGGATATTGAGCTCACAGCCGGGAAAGATGGGAATGTGAAGCTCGAGGACATAGACATTGAAAAATTTCTTGGCGCGATATGTGCTGCGGCACTCATTGCGCCCGATACGCAGGGCATGCCGGACATGAACACAGATTATCTTTATGCACTCACATTCCATGACACTGCGGGCATACCGAATGAGCTGAAGGTGTATGAAGATGGATATGTGATGTATATGCCTTTTGGGGAGACAGATTTGAGCTACAGGGTTATTGTGAAGGTGGATTTGTAGGATAAGTGCATTAGTATGCTTAGTATTGCATATCCTGGTGCAATGCAGTATTATTATAAAACGATAAGGGAGATTCCTGCGGGCTGGGGCTTTGCAGATGTCATATTTATTCCGAAGAAAGCGTCAGCATCATTGCCGGAGATAGCCGTGGAAGTGAAGCTTGAAAATAAAATTTTCAAACTACTTATTGGTGGCAGTACTGCAAGCATTGCCTGCGGTATGCTGGGGTATAAAAATTAAGTGTAAAACAGCCCGGTCAGGTGGTAATTAGATTCTGAACAACTCTATTATATCATGAGGAAGTGTCCTCAGAGGGAAGTATTCTCAGAGGGAAGTATCCTCAGCGGAAGTGTCCTCATGATTAAGATATCTCAGTAATTTCGCCGTTCACCAAGAGTTAGAAGGTTCCTTCCGGCTCTACTGTACTCATTATTTCATAAAGCGAGAGGGAATTTTTGAGTTTAGTAACAAAAAATGCTGTATTTGTACGGCTTGTGGCGTTTCATATACGTCTAAAAAACAAAAAGTAAAAGGAGAAAACATTATGGCTTGCACTACATTATTAGTTGGTAGGAATGCGTCCTACGATGGTTCTACCATGATAGCGCGCAACGATGATTCAGGTTCGGGGCATTTTATGCCTAAGAAGTTTGTTGTTGTAAAGGCAGATGAGCAGAAGGAGAAGTACAGGACGGTCATATCGCATCTCGATATAAAGCTTTCTAAAAATCCGCTTCGTCACACGGAGATGCCTAATGCCATCGACGGCGAGGGCATATGGGCTGCGAGCGGTGTCAATGAGGCGAATGTCGGAATGACCGCCACGGAGACAATCACTTCGAACCCAAGAGTTTTAGGGGCGGATCCGCTTGTAGTGTATAAGCCTGCCGCTGACGGAGAAAAGGAGGTTCCGGGCGGTATCGGCGAGGAGGACATTGTTCACATTGTTCTTCCGTACATAAAGACCGCAAGAGAGGGCGTTAAGAGACTGGGAAGCCTTCTTGAGAAGTACGGAACTTACGAGATGAACGGAATAGCCTTTCAGGATGTGAATGAGATATGGTGGCTTGAGACTATAGGCGGGCATCACTGGATTGCAAAGAAGGTTCCTGATGATGTGTATGTGGTTATGCCGAATCAGCAGGGTATAGACGATTTTGATTTTGTGGACGCTCTCGGAAAAAAGAAGGAGCATATGTGCTCCGCCGATATGAAGGAATTTATTGAGAGCAACCACCTCAATCTCTCGAACATTGAGACAGACTGGACACATTTTGACGTAAGGTCGGCATTCGGAAGCCATGATGACTCGGATCATGTGTATAACACGCCGAGAGCATGGTATATGCTGAGATATTTCAATCCGCATACGGTGAGCTGGGACGGTGCGGACGCGGATTTCACACCATCCTCGGACGATCTGCCATGGTGTCTTGTGCCTGAGAAAAAGATTACGGTTGAGGACGTGAAGTATGTGCTCTCCTCACACTATCAGGGAACTTCATATGACCCGTATGGCGCTTACGGCGACAAGAGCATGAGCGGCGCATACCGTTCAATCGGAATTAACCGCAATGACTTCCTATCTGTTATACAGATGCGCCCTGACCTTGAGAAGGACGCTCAGGCTGTGGAGTGGGTTGCCTTTGCATCGAATGCATTCAACGTGCTGGTTCCGTTTTATGCGGATGTGCTCACGACACCTGAGTATCTTTCGAACACTACGGGAGAGGTTTCAACGGACAATTTCTACTGGGGCAGCAGAATGATAGCGGCGATGGCTGACGCTTCATACAAAAAGTCGATTTTCCACATTGAGCGCTACAAGGAGAAGGTTATGTCGAGAGGACATGAGATTATCGGACATTACGACGCGCTTCTTGTACAGGAGAGGGATGTCGATAAGCGCATGGAGTTAAAGACGGCAGCCAACGAGGAGGTCGCAGCGATGGTGAAGAAGGAGACACTTGCGACACTCGACAAGGTGCTCTATGAGCTAAGCAACCAGATGAAGAATGCATACTCGAGGTCGGATGCGTAGGTGATATAGGGAAGGACATTTCCGAACCGCAATTTTTACGGGGAGGAGATGTCCTTTTTTTGCTTTATAGGATTCAGGTGTCAAAACATGCAGATTTATTTTAAAAGTGTATATCATGTTATATTTATACATATCAGCTCCGTTGTACGAAGCAAGTTGTTCTAAGGACTCTGAGAAATGTTTATTATTTATACGCCAACGAAGCAAAGCATACTTCCATGTATGCATTGCTTCTGCTATGGAGAGAACAGAGTCCTAAGAACATCTACGCTTCTCACAAATGTCGTGATATGTATAAATATAACGTGCTATACACGATTAAGCTTATAGAGCATGTTTTGACACCTGAATCTTTATAGGAAAGACCGCCTACGGCTCTCTATTGAATTGAAAAAGGTCCGCACGGAGGCGGGCACAACAAACAGACGATAGATGGCTTAGAAGATATAAAAACCTTCTTCACCGAAATCGTCATCAAGTTCGTCATCATTTAAGAAATAATCCATATCCAGAAGTTCATCCTCATGCCGGTTGTAATGGAAAGTGACCATTTCTCCATCATATTTATCAATTCGGGATGCAGCTATAACAGGGCGACCGAGATAGCGCCCGATATATTTGACTACAGTTTCAGGGTCACATTTATTGGGTTTGGCATAAACATAGAAGCCCTGCTTGTGTTCTGAATAACATAAAGCTTTGACTTTATTAAAAGAGGAACCAAGACGGCTTTCCATTTCGTTAAGCAATGCGGTACGAAAAGCATTTCGGAGGTATGTGTAATTAAAGTGAGTGATATGACGCCAAAAATCATCATCGCTGTATCCGCCTCCGGAAATGAGACAATGGATATGAGGATTCCGTTTCAAATCGCGACTGAAGGTATGTAATACAATAATAAATCCGGGAGTGAAGTTCTTAGATTTATTGTGGACATTCAAGTGCCAAAAGTGATACTATATGACATAATTATATGGACAAAAAGCATGATGATATTTATAATATAGACAAAACAGAAATGTCAGGGTAAGGGAACAACAGAACATGTTGCCGACATCAGCAATATGTTCATTGTGGGAGGTGAAGTGCATGGAAAAGAGAACCATAGAGTTATACAGAAAAAAATTTGATGATATTCGGCATGAATCACAAGGTATCGAATACTGGTATGCACGGGAACTAATGAAATTATTGGATTATGTTCAATGGAGAAATTTTGAAAATGCCGTAAATAGAGCAATGATTTCCTGTGAGAATAACGGTAATTTAATAGTCAATCATTTTTCAAAGATTAACAGTACCATTGAAGTTGGAAATGGAGCACACCGCCAAGTTGAAGATTATATGCTTACCCGTTATGCATGTTATCTTATCGCTGAAAATGGTGATCCTCGTAAAGAACAGATAGCTTTTGCCCAAAGTTATTTTGCAGTTCAAACCAGAAAACAGGAATTGATAGAAGAAAGAATTTCCTACATTGAAAGAACAGAAGCCAGAGAAAGGCTTAAAGAATCAGAGAAACGGCTTTCTCAGAATATTTATGAGCGTGGAGTGGATGATGACGGATTCGGTCGCATCCGTTCTAAGGGAGATCAGGCTTTATTCGGAGGATTTACCACAAGACAAATGAAAGAACGCTTAAGGGTACAGGATAAAAGACCACTAGCAGATTTTCTGCCTACACTTACGATTGCAGCAAAGAATCTTGCAACGGAAATGACGAATTATAATGTTGAAGAAAAGGATTTGCAGGGAGAGGCAGCTATTACTATGGAACATGTTGAAAATAATACTTCTGTGAGAGATATGCTTGGACAGAGAGGAATTAAGCCGGAGAACTTACCAGCCTCAGAGGATATTAAAAAATTGGAGCGCAGAGTAAAGCGAGAAGAAAAAAAGTTGGCTGAGCAGTCAGGAAAGCTTACTAACGAATAAATTCGGAGTCATGAAAATGAAATTCAACATTGATACATTCGAGCTCGAGAACAGAATATGCAGGGTGTACCGTGGCGCGGGGAATGGAAGTGACATTTCCTGCGTCATTGTGCAGGCTGTGGACAAGGAATGGATTGTCGAAGAGGCGCAGAAAGAAACAGCCGTGGCAGCCGTTAAGGAGGACACACTCGGGGCGGAAGCTGAAAGTATTTTGAGAGGGAACAATGGTGTCATATTTGCTAACTTTGCCGTGGGGCGCTGGAATGATGAGCTGTCGCCGTGGAGTGCGGACGCCGTATTTAAAAATCAGCCGTTCGCAGGCGGGGCAGAGAGCACGCTTAAATTCGTCACTGATGTTTTTATTCCGGAGCTCAGGGCAAGATATGAATTACCGTTGGATATTAAAATTATAATCGGCGGCTATTCGCTTGCGGGGTTGTTCGCGCTATGGGCTTCATATATGACCGACATATTTCATGCCGTCGCGGCGGTGTCGCCGTCAGTGTGGTTTCCGGGGTGGATTGAATTTGCCACGGAGAAACATATTCTTGCGGATAAGGTCTATTTAAGTCTCGGAAACAGGGAGGAAAATACTAACAATAGGATTATGGCAAGGGTCGGCGATAATATCATGCTGCAAAAGGAGCTTCTCGACAGGCAGGGCGTACAGAGTGTGCTCGAGTGGAATGAGGGAAATCATTTCAGGGATGTGGAGAAGCGCGTCGCCAGGGGAATGTTGTGGGCGGAGGAGACTTGATTTTAATTTGTCTCATTCTGTTTATGACCGCGCCATTTAGACGGTGCAAGCCCTGTAGCCTGTTTAAACTGTCTCGAAAAATGAACGATACTGTTGTAACCGCAGCGCTCGGCAATCTGTTCGATTGTGTATGCTGTTTCGGACAAAAGCCTTCTGGCGTTCTCAATGCGGCTGTTGATTATGTCGGCGCCACATGAGATGCCGAAGGCTTTTTTATATAGCTCCTGAAAATATATTGAGCTCAAGCCGGCTTCCTTCGCAAGCTTCGGGATACTGTATTCAAGCTGTGGGTTGGCGTAGATGTCCTGTCTTGCTGAGAGTATTGCATTGTAATGAGGGATAGGCTCAGAGTTCTTTAAGTAACGGCTGTGAAGTGTTTCAAAAAGGGCGAGCATCAGATTGTCGATGATGGCATCCTTTTTGGCAAAGCCGGAGTGAAAAGCATTCGCAATCAGTGTAAAATATGCGCCGATGGGGCTGTCGAGTCCGAAGAATAACGGCTTTGCGAGTGGGATTTTGCCTGAATTGCCTGTAGCTTTTGCACATAGGGACAAAAGTATTCCATGTGTGTCATCAAAATTCACCCAGTCGTCTTTGTATTCATTTTCATTGCCGTGGTAGATTGCCTTATCGCCTGGAGGCAGCAGCACAATGCTCCCCGCCGACACCTCCTGTTTCTGCCCGTTAATGTTGAACACGGCATCAGATTTGGTATAAATCAAAATATAAAAATCCCGCTCCTCCACATGATAAATAACCTCGCCACGCGCGTGCACGGTGTTACATGCAGTATATATTATGTTAAACATGATACCTCCATAGCACATAAAAACATATAATATGTTAAATACATGATATTATATGTAATTCCATTTTACAACCAAAATGTCATAATGAGACATAGAATAAATCAAGGGACGTTTATAAAGGAGGCTCATTATGTTGTATAACACACCCGCCATGGGCTGGAACTCATGGAACACATTTGGCGCAGACATTAACGAAAAGCTAATCATGGAGATGGCTGACGTGATTGTGTCGGAAGGCTACAAGGACGCAGGCTACGAGTATGTCATAATCGACGATTGCTGGTCGCTCAAGGAGAGAGTCGACGGAAAGCTGGTGGCTGATCCAGCTCTATTTCCGCACGGAATGAAGGCTCTTTCCGATTACATACATGGCAGGGGGCTCAAGTTCGGAATGTACTCCTGTGCCGGGTTTAAGACCTGTGCCGGATATCCGAGCAGCTATGGACATGAATTTGAGGATGCGAAGCAGTTTGCCGAGTGGGGAGTCGACTATCTGAAGTATGATTTCTGCAACTTTCCGGCGAGCGGCGATGCTAAGAACGCATACCTTACGATGGCTATGGCACTGAGAAACAGCGGAAGGGAAATCTTCTTTGCAGCCTGCAACTGGGGTGTGCAGGATCCGGCGAAGTGGATGCGCTCCAGAGGAGCCAACAGCTACCGCTCAACCGGAGATATTTTTGATGTTCCGAAGAGCTACAAGGACATATTTATGCAGCAGGCTGAGAACGTAGAAGGAAATGCTCCGGGCTGCTATAATGATATGGATATGCTGATTGTAGGCATGCACGGAAACGGCAATGTCGGAATAGGCGGCTGCACCGACGAGCAGTATTTGCAGCATTTTGCGATGTGGTCGTTTCTCGGCTCGCCGCTTATCATCGGCTCAGATATAAGAAGCATTGACGATACCAACAAGGCGACACTTTTGAATAGGGGGCTCATCTCAATCAGTCAGGACGAGGCAGACTGCCCGGCATTTATGATTGGAAAAGATGAGGGGAAGAAGTACACATTCGGAAAAATTCTCTCGGGAAACAGAGTAGCGCTGGCATTTTTCAACATCAATGCAGAGGACGACTGGTCACAGAACATGAGTATATCATTTGACGACCTCGGTATTCACTCTGAGTCGGGCATCGGACTTAGACTGACAGATGCAGTGACGGGTGAGGATTATGGTGTTTTCCGTGACGGCTACAGCACGAAGCTTCAGGTTGACGGTAGTAAAATACTCATTGGAGAGCTGGTGCAGGGCTGATGGACAATGAGCAGTTTACCTGCCGGCAATGCGGCATTGCATTAAACAAAGATGAGATTGCTCTTCATAAAAAGCTCTACAACCGGGCTGCAAAGAGCTTTCTGTGCATCAGGTGCAGCAGTGAGTATCTTGAGGTGACGCAGGAGCTGCTCACTGCTAAGATAGAGGAATTTAAGAAAATGGGGTGCACGTTGTTTTCACCAAAGTAATGATGTAGAGGTCAGAATATCTTTTGACCTCTACATCATATTTATGAGAAAATGAAAAGAAAAAACGGAGTGCATTATGAAAGAGGATTTAAAAAAGAAGCTCGATTTTATCATGGAGCTGGACAAAATTAAGAACATAACAAGACAGACCTATATCGGCGACGGCAGCAGGAAGGAGAACGACGCGGAGCACTCATGGCATCTTGCGCTTATGTGTTTCGTTCTCGCAGAGTATTCAAATGAGCCGATAGATGTACTAAAGACGATGAAGATGGTGCTCATGCACGATGTCATTGAGATTGATGCCGGAGATACATACGCTTACGATGCGGAGGGAAACAAGACAAAGAGGGAACGCGAGCTTAGGGCGGCAGAGCGCATATATGCGATACTTCCGGATGAACAGGCGAAGGAGTACAGAGCACTGTGGGACGAGTTCGAGGCGATGGAGACACCGGAGGCAAAATTTGCGAATGTTCTCGATAAGCTTCAGCCGCTTCTGCTTAATGATGCCACGAATGGTATTGCGTGGGAGGAGCACGGAATAAAGGTATCGCAGGTGTTAAAGAGAAATGCGAGAGTGCATGAGGGCTCGGAGGAGCTTTGGGAATACGCGAGGGCATTGATTCAGAGGAATGTGGATGAAGGGCATCTGATTGACGGATAAAAAACAATTATGCAGCTTAGATAAAATAGTCAAGTACGATTTACCAAATCGTACTTGACTATTTTGCATAAAAGAAGATAATAATATATATAGAAATGAAAAGAGACGAGGTGAGATTGTGTTTATCGGAAGAGAGCGGGAGCTGAGGGATTTGGATAAAATGTATGCGTCGGGAAAATTTGAGTTTGCCGTAATATACGGGCGCAGACGTGTGGGAAAGACCGCACTTATAAATCATTTTATAAATGACAGAAAAGCCATATATTTTATGGGTGTTGAGAGCAGTGAGAAGCAGAATCTTGAGAATTTCAGCAGAAGCATCATTGAGTACACCAGTGGGATAAGTGCGGATGGGATGTTTTCTTCGTTTCAGACGGCACTCGAGTATGCCTTCAGGCTTGCGGAGAATGAAAGGCTGGTGCTTGTGATAGACGAATATCCGTATGTCGCGCGCGCGTCAAAGAGCCTTGCATCCACGCTTCAGCTTTTGATTGATAAATATAAGGATAACTCCAAGCTCATGCTGATACTTTGCGGTTCGTCGATGTCATACATGGAGGACAATGTCCTTGCATACAAGGCGCCTTTATATGGAAGAAGAACGGCACAGCTTAAAATCCTGCCGTTTGATTTTGAGGAGACCTGCCGATGGCTTACCAATATGGAGGACGAGGACAAGGCACTTATATATGGAGTGGTTGGGGGTACACCGCAATATCTGTTACAGATAGACGACAGGCTGAGCGTCGAGGAGAACATAAAGGAGACGTTTCTTAACCCTGTTTCATTTTTGTTCGAGGAGCCGATTAATCTTTTAAAACAGGAGGTGCGCGAGCCTGCAATATATACCGTCGTAATAACTGCGGTTGCGCAGGGGGCAACGAGAATGTCCGAGATAGCCACCAAGGTTGGAGAGAACACGAGCGTCTGCTCCGTTTATTTAAAAAATCTCATTGATTTGGGAATTATAAAAAAGGAAATGCCGTATGGAGAGAAGGCTTCAAAGAAATCAATATATGTGATTGAGGACAATATGTTTCGTTTTTGGTACAGATTTGTCTTTGAGAACAACTCCGTAATCATGCGTGGAGCCGCGGACATTGTATACAGGCGCATATCGCCGGAATTTTCCGATTACATGGGCAGTGTTTTTGAGGAGATATGCAAGCAGTATTTATGGAAAATGCTTATAAGCGGAAGGACACCGATACAGTTTTCATCGCTGGGACGCTGGTGGGGGAACAATCCCGTTGAGAAAAAGCAGGTAGAGATAGATATTGTGGCGGAGCAGGACAAGGATACGGCACTGTTTGGAGAGTGCAAGTGGAGAAATGAGAAGCTTGACACGGAGGTGCTCGATGCGCTCATTTTAAAATCAGAGCTGTTTCCGCATAAGAATAAGTTCTATTATCTTTTCTCAAAATCAGGTTTTACAAAGGGATGCACGGAAAAGGCGGAGAAGCTTGGAAATGTCATTCTTGTGGATTTTAAAAATATCATGAATGATATTAAAAATGATGCCGGGAATGGCAGGTAAAATAAAATTTTACATTTAAAAGGTTGACGTATTTGCATGAAAGGAAGTACAATATCATACGGAGTAAGAATCCGTACACGGAAGGATTTCCGTATCAGAAGTAAAAATTATCAGGAGGTGGACTGCATGGACAGTTGCGACAGTATTGGTCGAAGTATTATCTGCGGTGGCAGACATATGAATATCATGACGCAGCTTGTCAGGTGTGGACACTGAACTGCGTCTGTTTCATATTGCCTTTTTGCCGCCGCAGAATATGTGGCGGTATTTTTGTGCTTAAATTCGGATAGGTTTAGGCGGACGGAATACCGGAGAAAATATTTTCAAAGGGAGGCAGTGTGATGACAAAGAAAATTTTGAGTGAACACAATTTTGTGGATGAAATTTTAAAGCTGTTCCGCACACCGATGAAGCAGGCGGAGCTGCTTGATAAATTGTCGGATTACCATGAGAACGATATAGCGGAGGCGTTCGAGGAGTTATCCGAGGAGGAGAGAAAGAAGCTGTATCCGATTCTCGGAGCGGAGCGCGTGGCGGAGATTATAAGCTACATTGAGGACCCGGACGAGTACCTGAAGGAGATTGGCATAGACAGGGCTGCGAAGGTCATTTCCTACATGGACTCGGACGACGCGGTAGACGTTCTCGATGAATTCGATGATTCGACACAGGAGAAGCTTGTTAAGCTCCTTGATGAGGACTCAAGCCACGACATCAAGATGATTCTCTCCTATGAGGATGACGAGGCGGGAAGCAGAATGACGACGAACTATATCGTCATACACAACAACCTTACGGTTCGTCAGGCTATGCGGGAGCTTGTGAAGCAGGCGGGGGAGAACGACAATATCTCTACCGTGTATGTGCTTGATGGGAACGATAAGTTCTGTGGCGCGATAGATTTGAAGGATTTGATAATAGCGCGGGAGAACACACCGCTTGAGGATATCATAAGCGTGTCCTACCCGTATGTGACCGACCATGAAAAGATAAGCGACTGCATCGAGCGTTTGAAGGACTACGCCGAGGACTCGATTCCGGTTCTGACGGACGAGGGCGAGCTTATCGGTGTAATCACGGCACAGGATGTAGTTGAGGCTGTCGATGATGAGATGGGTGAGGACTATGCAAAGCTCGGAGGTCTCACCGAGCAGGAGGATTTGGAGGAGTCGACCTTTACAAGTGTAAAAAAGAGACTTCCATGGCTCATAATTCTGCTGTTCTTAGGCATTGGAGTGTCCTCGGTTGTCGGAATATTTGAGACTGTTGTGGCGGTTCTTCCTATTGTAATATGTTTTCAGTCATTAATCCTTGATATGGCGGGAAATGTCGGAACACAGTCGCTTGCGGTGACAATCCGTGTGCTCATGGATGAGAATCTCTCGGCGGGTGAAAAATTGAAGCTTGTCGGGAAAGAGGTGCGCGTGGGATTTTCGAACGGAATGATTCTGGGAGTGCTGTCTTTTGCGTTTATCGGAGTGTACATTCGGTTCTTTAAGCACAATCCGGTGGGATACTCGTTTATGATTTCCGGATGCGTCGGATTGGCACTCATGGCGGCGATGGTCATATCGAGCCTTGTCGGTACGCTTGTGCCGATGCTTTTCCACAAGATTAAGATTGATCCTGCCGTAGCGTCGGGACCGCTCATAACAACGGTGAATGACCTTGTTGCGGTTATCGCTTACTACGGACTTGTGTGGATACTGCTCATAGATGTGCTGCACCTTGCGTAAGAAATGCCCCATATCAAATTGATATGTCCCTTTTTAAGAGGATAAATCAGTATGATATGGGGCATTTTTTACTCCTTTACATATTTCATGATGTCATCGTATATTGCGCGGTAGCCGTCCTCATTGATATGCATGCCTTCGATTGTGTACTCCGCTTTAAGCCTGCCAAGCTCGTCCTTCAGATTGCGGTTAATGTCAATGTAGCGTTGATGGTGCCCGGCGGCGAGCTTTTCCACCTCAATGTTGGCAGCGTTGATTTTTTCATTGGTGCGTATTTTCAGGCATTCCTTCATCTCCTCGGCGGCTGCCTCGTAGTTGACGGGATAGTAAGCCATGAGATAGATGCGGACACCGGGAACGGCAGTCTCGATGGCGGACAGGATTTTGCTGTAATTGTCCATGAGCTGACTTATCGGGATGCTTGACCAACTGAGGTCGTTGGTGCCGATATTTATAAATACCTTAGACGGCATCAGGTCGGTGGCACAGACATCAATAACTCTTAACAGCTCATCGGACATGAAGCCGCCGACACCGCGGTTGTAGATTACGGTGCTGTCATTGTGCTCTGTGAGCAGTTTATTGATAGGAAACATTTCCATAAGTGATGAGCCGGTAAATACAATCTGTCCCTTAAGAGCGGTTTTGTTTTCAAATCTGTAGTGTTCTACCTTAATTTTTTTATCATCCATAGCTTTTCTCCTAAATAAAAAAAGTTTTTGACCGTAATAATAATATGTATTATAATATATGGAATAGTTACGGACAATAAAATTTAGCCATTTAACGAAGGTATAGTGTGAACGCAGAATAAGCAAAGCGACTGCGTTCATGAGCAAGCAGCGAAAGCGGATTGCGAATGTCCGCTTTACAAGGAAGAGAAAGAAGGAGGAAATCAAGATGGCAAATGCAAGAGCAGCTAAGAAGGCAGCAAAGGCAGCGGAGGCAAAGGCAGTACAGGTTAAGCCTGAGGTAAAGGCAGCAGAAGTTAAGGCAGCAGAAGTTAAGGCAGAGGTTAAGCCTGAGGTAAAGGCAGCGGAAGTTAAGGCAGAGGTTAAGCCTGAGGTAAAGGCAGCAGAAATTAAGACAGAGGAAGCCAAGGCAGAGATAAAGACAGCAGAAGTTAAGGCTGAGCCGGCTAAGAAGGTCGGCAGACCGCGTAAGAGTCAGGATGCGGCAGCTAAGACAGAGAAGAAGCCGGCAGCTAAGAGCAATAAGGCAGCGGCTAAGACAGCGAAGACTGCAAAGGCAGATAAGGAAGAAGCGTCGGGCGTTAATGTTGTTGTTGAGTTCAACGGAACACAGCGCAAGGTTGATGATATAGTTGCAAAGATTAAGGACGAGTGGGTTGCAGCAGGTCACAGATTATCCACTATCAAGACTCTTGATGTATATGTAAAGCCGCAGGATTACACGGCATACTATGTAATCAATGGCAAGATTGAGGGTAAGGTGTGGATGTAGAATATCCAATGTGTACTAAAAGAATATAATGTATTGCAAGTATGCACTACAACTAAATGTTCAAGGTTAAGACATTCTAAGAACTCCGGCAGGATTTTTACATATTTACGCCAACGCTGCAAAACAGCCATCCATGGCTTATTGCAGCTAAACTGACATCCATGTCAGTTTTGGCTGGATTACGAGCGGAGTTCTAAGAATATCTAAACCTCTTCCATAAATCGTTGTCGTACATACATGCAATACATTATATTCAATTTGCTTATTGAATATTGGAGATTTTACATTTTATATAGAATTGGAATTATATACCGCGGTGAATGGATACATTCACTGCGGTATTTTATTTCTTTATGGGAAAGACCGCCTACGGCCTCTCTTGAATTGAAAAAGGCCCGCACGGAGGCGGGTACAACAAACAGACGATAGATGGCTTAGAAGATATAGAAACCTTCTTCACCGAAATCGTCATCAAGTTCGTCATCATTTAATAGGATTATAACATAAGAATCGAGAAGATCATGCAGAAGAACGCTTTCCACAAGATTTGAACATTATTTTCTCGTACATTTCTTCGAGGGAAACATCCGCCTTGTTGTTTCATGTTCCATGCCGAAAACGGCGTTAAAAGCACTACAAATACAAATTCCGACCTTTTCAGAAAACTGCCGCTGTTGTCTAAACCGTCATCGGAAAATCCGGTGACGGTAAAACCGGCAACGGACGAACCGATAACGGAAAATCCAACGCAAATAAATACTAAAGAAGTAAACATGAAAAATACTAACTGATAAAATATCAATCTATCAATCAAACTTGATATGATGGGAAAATGTCCAAGCTCCTGCATTTTTGAAAATACGCAAGAGATTTTCATTAGAACAGTTGTGTTATTTGGGCGGCAGTGGTATAATCATGTTATCTAAGGCATAATACATTAAATTTGAGACATTGTATCTTAGTGTTTATTCTCGTTTATGAAAGTGAACCTGAGTAAACAAACGGAAACAAAGAATTATATTTAATGCTGTATGTCCGGTGGTATCTTTCCCTTTTTCGCAGGGAAAGTGTTTCTGTCGGGCTCTTATTATGCCTTTTGGTGATATATTACCGAAAGGATTTTTTGTCATGAAAAAAGAATTAGTATGGAAAATGGTACAGGAGCAAATCGGGTATGATTTTAAAAACCTTGATTTGTTGCAGCAAGCTTTCACTCGTCGCTCATATACCGAAGAGAACGGCGGTGAAAACAATGAGGTGCTCGAGTTTATTGGAGACAAGGCACTTGATTTTGTGATTGTTAAACTGCTTATTCGGAAGTATGGGCATTTAGCAAATGGGGATCCGGTTGACGGAACAAAGCTTTCTGCTAGGGAACAAGAATTCAAATGGAATCAAGCGGATTATGAAGTGCCGGTAGTAAATAGCTTCGGCTGTGACTATGACGAAGATAACTTATCTAAAATCAAAAGTCGAATGGTGAATAAAAAAGCGTTGGCTCGCCGAATGGATGAACTTGGTTTTTCTGAACATCTTATTATGGGTAAGGGCGATATACAGAATAATATCAACCAAGAAGATTCCGTGAAAGAGGATTTGTTTGAAGCTATTATCGGAGCTGTTGCAATCGATTCAGGATGGAATCTGAAAGACTTGCAAAAAACGATTGAAGCAATGCTTGTTCCCAAAGACTTCCTAATTGATGATACCGACACTAATTATGTGCGACTGATTCAGGAATGGGAAATGAACAAAAATGGGTGCATTCCCTGGTACAAATATAAAGAAGCATCTTACACATCGACTTGGTATTTAAAAGAGAGTAACACTATATATCAAAACTTTCCGTTAGGCTACAACTATTCTAAACTAAAATATCATTGTTATCTTAAATTGCTTGATTCTTTACCTGTCTTTTGCGGCTTTGGTATTTCAGTCAAAGACGCAAGAATGGCGGTATGTAAACTGGCTTATGAGTATTTGGAACAAAAAGATTTGCTGTGGTCGATTCGCGACGAAATCGAAGACCCGAATCGTGATGATTCGATCAACCAACTGGAAATCTTAGCCCGTCGCGGATATTTTTCGATTCCAACTTACGCTTTCGAGGAGACCTATGATCATAACGGTAATCCGATTTGGAAATGTGAATGTCACATAGTGGAAGAAGATTGTTGTTTTGTCGGGACATCTTCATCAAAAAAAGAGGCAAAGAAAGATTCTGCTTTTAGAATGCTTTTTTATGTGCTCGGAATGGAGGGTGAATAAAATGGTAAAGTGGTGTTTTAATTATGAGTCCGGAGACTATGAATACATCGAAAAGGATGGCTTCTGTATTGACCGAGGCGAGTATGTTTACAATTGGGATGATAGCGAATATCGTCGTGAAGAAGATGATGAACGACGCAATTCTTTGTTTAATGATGGGGATGAATGATTTCGATTGCTAAAGCAAATACCTGCGTACACTTTAATAAGAATAAGGGCTTGGGATTTGCTTGCTATTCTGCAAGAAAATCCCGGATGTCCCACGCCGTTTTTCGCAAGTGTAGCTACACTTGCTGTGCTTGCTCTTCCTCAATAATCACATTGACTCGAACATTTGTGCTTGCTGATTATTGTCTGGATAACGGACGAAATGCAGTTCCACCTGTACGAATGTTTAAATATCTGATTTTAAAATCAATTTATGATTTATCAGATGTTGATGTGGTTGAACGTTCTAAATACGATATGTCTTTTAAATATTTTTTGGACATGGCTCCAGAAGATGAAGTTATAAATCCAAGTTCATTGACAAAATTTCGGAAGCTGCGTTTAAAGGATATGAATCATAAAAACTCTGATGGATTTTTTCTTTTTTATTAAAGTCAAAAAAATGGTATGTTTTTCAGTGCCCACGATTGAGGGGCATGGGAGTTGAAGTGTCGAAGACACTTTGTTCAAAATATGAGTTGAGAAGTTGACAGTGTATGAAGTGTTATATTTATGCATATCACGACTTTTGGGAGAAGCTTAGGTGTTCTTATGGCTCTGTTTAATGTACAGCCACAGACGGCACGGATGCCGGATGAGTTGCAAACAGCCATGGATGGCAGATTTTGCAACGGTGGCGAAAGCAGAAGAAAACTTTTCAGAGCCATTAGAACAGCTTGCTTCGTACAACGGAGCTGATATGCATAAATATAACATGCCATACACGTAATTCCTCATGAAACTCGCCCATTAGTCCGATTTACAAAAGCTTCATTCTGTTATATGATATATTTGATTTAGCGTATTAAAGTAAAAAATAATATGATATCTCAAAAATGAGTACATCATAATATGCGATAAATGCCGGAGGAACGCAGGATGAAGAATAGAAAGTGGTATGTGATTGCCTTGTTTGTGGCGGGGTGTGTTGCGGTTAACTATGTGGGTAAGCTTTTTGCACTCAATTTGAGGCTGCCGATGTGGCTTGATGCGTTTGGAACGATGCTTGCCGCGTATGTGTCAGGCCCGGTGTGCGGTGCGATGGTTGGTGTGACCGTGAATCTCATCTATGCCGCCACGCATTCGTGGGATTATGTGATATATGCCTGTGTCAGCGCGATGGTCGGAATCGAGGTCGGTCTGTGCGCTAAGAAAGGATATTTAAAAAGTCTTTTTGGGGTTCTGTCGGTAAGCTTTCTTGTGACTGTTCTGTCAGTTCTTATATCTGTGCCGCTCAATTTCAGGTTCTTTGGCGGATATACGCAAAACATATGGGGGGATGGGGTTATCAACGCCATGAAAAAGATTGGCTTTAACAATCTTATAAGCTGCTGTATGGGGGAGTTTTATCTTGATTTTCTTGACAAGGTCATCACGGTTTTCACACTGTATCTTTTAATCAAGCTGTATTACGGTAAAAAGGATAGGACAAAAAAGAAATCAAATATCAAAAAGATTATGGCGCATGTGCTTACGCTTGTTCTAATGTGCGGTATGCTTGTTCAGGGTGTGCAGGCAAAGGAGTATACCGAGACGGCAGGCGGTGAGGATGAAGGAAAGCTTGCGGAGGATTACAATAAATATCTCCAGACCATATATGGAAGAAAAAACGGCATTCCGGGAGGACTTGCTAATGATATTGCGCAGACAAATGACGGAGTATTGTGGTTTGGAACCTACGGCGGATTGTACAGATACAATGGCTCTGATTTTGAGTGGATTGACGAGTATGAGTCTGTAAAGACTGTTAACTGCCTCTACAGGGATGAGGAGGGCAGATTGTGGATAGGAACGAACGACAGCGGTGTATCTATAATCATAAAAGATACATTGAGTAATGTCATTTCACATGAGGACGGACTTGCGGCTGACTCGGTGCGTTGTATTACCCAGAGTGCGGATGGTGATTACTATGTCGGTACGACGGGTGAGCTTTCGGTGCTCACATTGGCAGGAGGTCTATCGGTGAAGCAGACGATTCATGAAGTAACCTATGCCAGAAGCATATCGGCAGATTCAGTGGGAAATGTCGCTGTTGTGACGGATGAGGGCTCTCTTTATCTGGTTAATTCAGGCACTATAACAGAAAAGATTGTGAACGATGATGGTGTTGGCTATACGAGTTGTCTTTTTATTGAAGATACATTGTATGCGGGTACATCGGACAACGAAATTGAGATATATTCACTTGCGGGTAATGCCGTAGTGTATCAGAGGACATTGGTGTGTGAAGGTATTCAGAACATAAAATCGCTGTATTTTTATGATGACGGGACGCTGTTTGTGTGTGCTGATAATGGAGCAGCATATTTTGACTGTAATGGCAATTATCAGTTGATTAACACAGGAGCATTTAACAGCTCGATAGACCACATGCTTGTCGATTATCAGGGAAATCTGTGGTTTACGTCGTCAAGGCTTGGTGTAATGAGAATGTGTAAGTCAATATTTTCATGGGCTGATTATAGTTCTGAGGATGAGGAGCAGGTTGTCAATTCTACGGCTGTCAAGGATGGCGTGCTTTATATCGGAACGGACAGAGGGCTTGTGATATATGACGAAGAGGCGGATACAGTATGTGAAAATGAACTGACGGAAGCTTTGGACGGGGTAAGAATTAGGTGTATTTATACGGATACGCATGAAAATATGTGGATATGCACGTCAGGTAAAGGTGTGTATGAGCTTACAGCAGATGAAGAACTTTTGGTGTATGACAGCAATAACGGTGCCGGTGGCAGCAAGTTCAGGACAATGGTTGAGCTAGAGGGCGGTGAGATGCTTGTGGCAGGCGATTTGGGACTTACATTTATAAAAAACGGTGAGGTTAAGAATATTGTCGGTTATCAGGACGGGATGAATAACCCAAAGGTGCTCTGTGCGATTGAACAATCGGACGGAACGATACTTGCCGGCACCGACGGAAACGGAATAGATGTCATAAAAGACGGAAAAGTGGTTGGCAACTTGGGGAAAGACGACGGCTTAAGTTCTGAGGTAGTGCTTAGAATGGTGAAGGATGAGGAGAATGGAGGCATCTTTGTTGTAACAAGCAACAATATCTGCTATATGGATAATGAAGGAATAAGAATACTCGACAATTTCCCGTACTATAATAATTATGATGTGGTGGTCGGAAGTGATAATACGCTGTTTGTGTTGAGTTCTGCCGGAATATATGTCGTAGATAAGAATGAAATGCTGGCGGGAAAAGATATTGAGTATAAGCTGTTAGACAGTAGAGCAGGTTTGGATGCCGCGCTTACGCCTAATGCATGGAATGGCATTGATGAGGATGGAGATGTGTATCTGTCCACGGATGTCGGTGTCATGTGCATGAATCTAAATAACTATGAGGTATCAATACGTTCTTACAGAATGCAGATGAAGTCAATTGAGCTGGACAATGTGAAGTATATTGTTGACAGCGGAGAGGACATAAGAATAGCAAGCGGAGTACAGAAGATTGAAATATTCCCTGAAATAATCAATTATTCGGTCAATGTGCCTTATGTCAGCGTGTACCTTGAGGGCTATGACGATAAGCCGAGAGTTATGCCACAGAGTGAACTTTCGGGAATTATCTACACGGGGCTGCCTATAGGCACATATACCTTTCACCTTTCTGTGTTGGATAGCAAGGGACAGAATCCGATTGTGGAGAATACATATACCATTATTAAGGAAGCCGAGATATACGATCACTGGTGGTTCATACTTTATATGGTGGCTGTTTTTGCCATAGCGGTTGCATACCTTACATGGCTTATCTTCAGAACACAGGTACAACGTGTGCTGAGCCTCCAAAAGAAGGAGCTTGAACTTGCAAAGACGCAGCTTGAGCTTGGAAATGAGACGGTACTCACGATTGCAAGAACAGTGGACGCTAAGGATGCGAATACGAGTCAGCATTCAGCGAGAGTTGCAGAGTATTCCGTTCTTATCGGAAAGGAGCTGGGATTTGACGATACACAGTGTGAACAGCTTAAAAAGGCGGCACTGCTTCACGATATCGGTAAAATCGGAATCCCTGACAGAATACTGAATAAGCCGGACAGGCTTACGGATGATGAGTACGCAGTCATGAAATCGCATGTTGTTAAGGGCGGAGAGATATTAAAGAGCTTCACTCTCATAGAGCATGTGGAGGATGGGGCTTTGTATCATCATGAGAGATATGACGGAAAAGGTTATGTTCATGGACTTAAGGGGGAAGAAATTCCGCTTAATGCCAGAATAATAGGAATAGCTGATGCATTCGATGCTATGACTGCCAACCGAGTGTACAGGAAACAGCTTGACATGAAGCATGTGATTGAGGAGATAAGGAAGGGGAGAGGAACACAGTTTGACCCGAAGCTGGTTGATATTCTGCTGGAGCTTATTGATGTCGGAAGAATTGATGTTGAGAGCATGTATCACAGCATGAACAGTGATGTGGAGGGAAGAAACGTATGAAAAGGACATATATAATAACATTTTTGACGTGTATCTGTGTGTTTGCATTTTCCATGTTGTGGACATTTGTTTTTAAGCGTGATGATGATGTGGTAATAAAAGTAGGATTTATGTATGTTGGTGATGCAAGCACAGGATACACGAACAATTTTATTGATGCACAGAATGAGCTTGAAAAGCTGTATCCTGACAGAGTCGAGGTGATTGCGATGTATAATGTGGCTGAGGGAACAGAGGAAAATTATCTGCAGCAGCTTGTGGATGCAGGATGCAGCATCATATTTTCAACAAGCTACAATTACGGGGTGACGACAAAGGAATTCGCCGGGAGATACCCGGATATTGAGTTCTGCATGGCAACCTGTGACAATGCCAATGAGGAGCCGTATCTGAAAAATTATCATACCTTTATGGGCGCGATATACGAGGGCAGATATGCGTCCGGCGTTGCGGCGGGAATGAAGCTCAAGGAGCTTATTGAAAATGGCAGAATCACGGTGGATGATGCGAAAATAGGATATGTGGCAGCGTATCCTTATGCTGAGGTTATTTCGGGCTACACGGCATTTCTTCTGGGTGTGCGTTCCGTTGTGCCGGATGCCGTAATGACTGTGAAATATACATACAAATGGAATGACTATCTTCTTGAGAAAAAATATGCGGCGGAGCTTATTAACGAGGGCTGTGTTATTATATCACAGCATTCCGACACGGCCGGTCCGGCTATAGCTTGTGAAGAGACGGCTGCCGGTACACCGGTATACCTTATAAGCTACAATCAGAGTATGGCGGATATTGCACCGACGACATACATAACAGGATGCAAAATTAATTGGAAGCCTTATGTCACAGGTGCTGTCGGAGCGGTTCTGGAAGGACGCAATATAGAGAAGACAGTCAGAGGAAAAGTTAACGGCAATGATATAGGGGCAGGCTTTGACGAGGATTGGGTTGAGATGCTCAAGCTTAATGAAGTTATTGCGGCAGATGGAACAAAAGAGAAGCTTGATGAGGTAATCGAAAAGCTTAAAAGAGGTGAGCTTTATGTGTTTAAGGGAGATTATCTGGGAGTGAATGTGGACGACCCGGAGGATATTTATGATTTATCCCAAGGCTATGAGGAAAACAGTGACCGTTCGGCACCTTCATTTAATTATATTCTGAAAGATGTCATAACAATAGAAGAATAGAAAGTGATTTTTGCCAAGTTTTGATTTCATAAAATTGACAAGTATGATATACTTAATGCAAATTTGTTTGATTGGAGTAATATATGTCAGGTTCAACATTTGGAAATATATTCAGGATAAGTACATGGGGCGAATCACACGGAAAGGCACTTGGAGTTGTGATTGACGGCTGCCCGGCGGGACTTGAACTTTGCGAGGAGGACATACAGGTGTTTCTCGACAGGAGAAAGCCGGGACAGTCTAAGTATGTCACACAACGAAAAGAGAGCGATACGGTGGAGATTCTTTCAGGCGTGTTCGAGGGGAGGACGACCGGAACACCAATCTCGCTTATCGTGAGAAACGAGTCGCAGCGCTCCGGGGATTACTCGGAGATTGCCGGGTATTACAGACCGGGACATGCCGACTATACCTTTGATGAGAAATATGGCTTCAGGGACTACCGCGGAGGCGGACGTTCATCAGGGCGTGAGACTATTGGAAGAGTTGCAGCAGGGGCGGTTGCCATGAAGATTCTTAGCAGAATGGGCATTGAGGTGTATGCATATTCGAGTGCCATCGGCGGAATCAGCATGGACAGAGATAATTTCTCGCTTGAGGAGAGGGACAACAATCCTTTTGCAATGCCGGATGCTGAGGCAGCAAAACTCATCAGGGAGTATGCTGACGAGAAGCTTCGAGAGTGCAATTCAATGGGAGGAATTATTGAGTGCGTTGTTAAAAATATGCCTGCCGGAACAGGCGAGCCCGTATTCGACAAGCTGGATGCCTGTCTTGCCAAGGCAGTGATGTCAATCGGTGCCGTGAAGGGCGTTGAAATCGGTGACGGTTTTAAGGTGGCAGAGAGCACAGGACTTGACAATAATGACTCGTTCAGAATGCACGAGGGCAGGGTTGTGAAAGCTTCAAACCATGCCGGAGGAATTCTTGGAGGGATGAGTGATGGCTCAGATATTATTCTCAGGGCAGCGATAAAGCCGACACCATCGATAGCTTCCATGCAGCAGACAGTGAACAGGCAGGGTGAGGAGATTGATATATCAATACATGGCAGACATGATCCTATGATTGTTCCGAGAGCGGTTGTGGTTGTGGAGGCCATGACGGCAGTAACACTTGTTGACTTGCTTTTTATGGGAATGACATCAAGAATTGACAGAATCGTGGATTTTTATAAGGGATAATTATTATAAGAGACAATTATTATAAGAGATTTAGTAAGTTTTGGAGGAATGTAATAACATTATGTACGAATTATTGACAACGGACGGAATGGCAAAGAGAGGAACGTTTCATACTGTTCACGGAACGGTGCAGACACCGCTTTTTATGAATGTCGGTACGGCTGCAGCCATCAAGGGAGCAGTTGCGACAACGGATCTCAGGGAGATAGGAACTCAGGTGGAGCTGTCGAATACGTATCATCTTCATGTAAGACCGGGAGATAAGATAGTCAGGCAGATGGGAGGACTTCATAAGTTCATGAACTGGGACAGACCGATTTTGACCGATTCGGGCGGATTTCAGGTATTCTCACTTGCGAGCTTGAGAAAGATTAAGGAGGAGGGCGTATACTTTAACTCACACATTGACGGAAGAAAGATTTTCATGGGACCTGAGGAGAGTATGCAGATACAGTCTAATCTTGCATCGACTATCGCGATGGCATTTGACGAGTGCCCTCCGCATCCTGCAACCAGAGAGTATATGCAGAATTCCGTTGACAGAACGACGAGATGGCTTCACAGATGTAAGGCTGAGATGAATCGCCTGAACGGACTTGATGATACAATCAACAAGCACCAGATGCTCTTTGGAATCAATCAGGGTGGTACCTTCGAGGATATAAGAATAGAACATGCAAAGGTTATTTCTGAGCTTGACCTTGATGGATATGCGCTTGGCGGACTTGCCGTTGGCGAGAGCCATGCCGAGATGTACAATATTATCGAAAAGACAACACCATATCTGCCTAAGAACAAGCCGACATATCTTATGGGTGTCGGAACACCCGCTAACATTCTTGAGGCGGTTGACAGGGGAGTTGATTTCTTCGACTGTGTATATCCGTCAAGAAACGGAAGACATGGTCATGTCTATACCCACAGAGGAAAGATTAATCTTTTCAATGCACAGTACGAGCTTGACAATGAGCCTATAGAGGAGGGCTGTGGCTGTCCTGCATGTAAGAATTACAGCAAGGCATATATAAGACATCTCTTAAAGGCAAAGGAGATGCTTGGAATGCGTCTGTGTGTGCTCCATAATCTGTATTTTTATAATCACCTTATGGAGGATATCAGGACGGCTATTGAGGAGCACAGATACAGTGAGTTCAAGCGTCAGACTCTCTATGGACTTCAGGAGTTAGACGGAGATATTTATCTTTAGGAAGGTGTATTATGTTAGGTTCAACGAAACAGCGTGTCGTCGATTCACTGCTCAAGCTTTTAGACGAGAAGCCTATGGAGGATATAACCATATCTGAGCTTACACAGATGGCAGGAATTTCAAGAATGACGTTTTACAGGAATTACCGTGGCAAGGAGGACATTTTGTCCGAATATTTTAAAGATGTGCTTATTCAATACAAAAAGGATACAGGTGAGGCACATGGTCAGGGTAATTACTATGATAAAAAGAATATAATACACTGCTTTGAGTACTTTTATGAGCAGAGGGAATTCCTTGAATCGGTAATGCGCAGAGGATTTGATTATATATTTTTGTCGGTGGTGGATAAATATGTCATGACGACATGGTGGAAGCGCGGTGACGGACGGGAGAAAGAGTACTGTCTTCATGCTTTTGCCGGGGCGTTGTACAACCTGTATATAAGCTGGGCACTTAAAGGTTACAAGGAGACTCCGGAGGAGATGGCAGATATTCTTGTATCAATGAGACTGGCAAGATAATAGAATGCAGAATAAAAGAGAGAACACATTACCGCTGAGTGATGGGTTCTCTCTTTTATTTTATACAGGCAGCGAAGCAGATTGCGGATATCATTGACTTTAAGCGTTGAAAATCAGTTAATTATATCTCGCGGAATAATCCTGCTTTCTTGAGTGCCGGGCGGAGTGCAAGGTAGACAATTGATGCAACCACAACCGCGATGATCGCGTTCACAAGTGTTGTTATTGAATTAATCTTTGCGAGTGCCTTAGCAAGATCCTGAGGTACACCGAGAAGATATGTCTTATAGAAGTAGCCGACAACCGGGTCTGCAACGACATTAAATGCCATACCTGCTACACATGAAAGAACGACTGCAAGAGGGAGTTTCTTTGCGGAGAAGCCTTCCTTGGTAATCTTGAATATCTTGTGAGCCACAAGACCTACGATAAGTCCGATGCAGAGCTTAAGGAGAAATGTCTTAGGAGCACTTGTCACATAACCTGTCATGAGGTCTGAGAGTGTCATTCCGACTGCTCCCGCAAGACCGCCCCACATACCGCCAAGAAGTAATGCGGCGAGTACACAGAATACATTTCCGAGGTGGAACATGGTCTTTTCAGTTCCGACAGGGATATCAATTTTTAAGTAACCGGCACCTACATAACACAGAGCGGCAAGAAGTGCTGCCTGGGCGAGAACTACAATAGGAACTTTCTTAGCTTCCGCAGGAGCAGTTAGCGCGGTGATGAGTATTACTATACCGATGATGGCAAGCACGAGTCCGATTGCGTAGAGCATATCCACGGAACCGTTGGTTCCTGCCTCCTTGAGTGCGGCATAGCTGTCCGACATTCTTTTGGTGTAGCCGTTGATGCCGAGAACAAGTCCTGCGATGAATACAACAGCGGCGATAACGATTCTGATTAATTTCATGTTCTTTTTCATAATGTAATCTCCATTTCTTAATGGTTATTTTTTGCGCCTGGTTGGCATCTGTGTGCCGTCAGCATACAGAGCATATCCTCGAATGCAACCCCGTCGGTAAGCGGTATTTCGTAAGCATCACTCACCGTAATGCATTGTCCGATAAAGCGTGCAGCAAGCACTACTGCATCCTTGAGACTGTCCCCGTTTACGAGACAAGCACTTATTATTGAAGAGAATATATCACCGGTTCCGCATCTTGAAGGTCCTGTTTTTTTCATTCTTATGAGTTCATGAAAATCATGGTCATAGATGTAATTTCCTATGTAATGCTGCGACTCAATTCCGGAGATGACAACACGTCCGCTGCCTTTGCTCATGCTCTCTGACAGCTTTGCCGATATATCACGGAGCCTGTCGGTCAGAGCCTTTCCTCTGAGCTGTTTTACGGCATCATAAGAGGTGCCGGTCAGAAAACAGCTTTCCGTGAGGTTCGGGGTAAGTACATCGCTGATCTTGGTGAGTTCCTTCATTCTTTCAAGCATGGTGCCCGCGTAGGCCTGATAAAGCTTTCCGTTGTCTCCCATAACAGGGTCTAATATAAAGACACCGCCGGATTTCTGAAATTCGTGCACAAATGCGGTTGTGATGTCAATCTGTTCGGGGGATGCAAGGTAGCCTGCAAGTACTGCATCAAAGCTGAGTGAAAGCTTGCGCCATTCTGCAATATAACTGTCCAAAGCATCTGTCATGTCATGCTTGTAGAAGCTTCTGTAAGCAGTATGGTTTGAAAATACCGCGGTCGGGACGGGGCATGCCTGAATGCCGAGTGTTGATACGATAGGGAGCGATACAGTCAGTGAACATCTGCCAAAGCCACAGAAATCGTTGATTAGTGCGATTTTTTTCTGCCTTGTATTCTGGTTATCGCTGTGTCTGTTCATAAATAAGATACTCCTTATCTCAGTGCTTTCATATACAATATCATTCAATGTGGTTATATAAAACTGCCAGTTTTATATAATTTGACCATACCAGTTGCGATAAAGTTACATGAAATATGGTAAATTAGTTTCACACAATTACTTTTTACCACATTAAAGTATTGACTTATTAATGCCAATGAGTTAGAATTCAGTTTAACATCTTGTGAATATTTTGACATTATTCGCATATAAGTAGGAAGATGTTATACAAATACAACGCGCCGCATGAGGTGACAATAGGAGGCAATGATATGGGAAGAGTTTATAATTTTTCTGCCGGACCTGCTGTATTACCGGAGGAGGTCTTAAGAGAAGCTGCTGACGAGATGCTTGACTACAAAGGAACGGGAATGTCCGTTATGGAGATGAGTCACCGATCTAAGGCTTACGAGACAATTATTAAGGAAGCTGAGGCTGACATCAGGGAACTCATGAATATACCTGACAATTACAAGGTATTGTTCTTACAGGGCGGTGCCTCACAGCAGTTCGCCATGATACCTATGAATCTTATGAAAAATAAGAAGGCAGCCTACATTGTGACAGGACAGTGGGCTAAGAAAGCTTACCAGGAGGCAAAGCTTTACGGTGATGCCGTTGAGGTAGCTTCATCAGCAGATAAGACCTTCTCATACATACCTGACTGCTCCGACCTTGACATTCCTGAGGACGCGGATTATGTATACATCTGTGAGAACAACACAATCTACGGAACAAAGTTCAAGGAGTTACCTGATACGAAGGGACATACGCTTGTAGCTGACGTGTCATCCTGCTTTTTATCTGAGCCTGTCGATGTCACAAAATACGGTGTAATCTATGGCGGTGTCCAGAAGAATATCGGACCTGCCGGAGTCGTAATTGTTATAATAAGAGAAGATTTGATAACAGAGGATGTGCTTCCGGGTACGCCTACAATGTTAAGATACAAGATTCATGCGGACAACGGCTCTCTCTACAACACACCTCCTGCATACGGCATATACATCTGCGGCAAGGTGTTCAAGTGGTTAAAGAAGCAGGGCGGTCTTGCGGCAATGAAGGAGCGCAATGAGAAAAAGGCAAAGATTCTCTATGATTTCCTTGATCAGAGCAAGCTGTTTAAGGGAACGGTGGTTCCTAAGGATCGTTCGCTCATGAATGTTCCTTTTGTAACCGGAAATGAGGAGCTTGATGCAAAGTTCGTAAAGGAGGCTGCGGCAGCAGGCTTCGTGAACTTAAAGGGACACAGAACAGTCGGCGGAATGAGAGCGAGCATCTACAATGCGATGCCGATTGAGGGCGTTGAGAAGCTTGTCGAGTTCATGAAGAAGTTCGAGGAGGAGAATGCATAATGGTCAAGGTTAATTGTCTTAACAAGATTTCCAAGGCGGGAATGAAGCTTTTTACGGATAATTATGAGATAGTGGAAGATTTTTCACAGGCGGATGCAGCACTTGTAAGAAGTGCCGCAATGCACGATATGGAACTTCCCGACGGTCTGCTTGCGGTCGCAAGAGCAGGTGCTGGAACGAACAATATTCCGCTTGATAAATGCGCCGAGAAGGGTATTGTGGTATTCAATACACCGGGGGCAAATGCCAACGGTGTGAAGGAACTCGTAGTTGCGGGACTTCTCATGGGCTCAAGAGATCTTGTAGGCGGCATGAAGTGGGTTGAGGACAACAAGACGGATGAGAATATCGGAAAGACCATGGAGAAGGCTAAGTCTGCATTTGCAGGTAATGAGATAAAGGGAAAGAAGCTCGGTGTAATCGGTCTTGGTGCCATCGGTGTCCTTGTGGCGGATGCTGCCATTTCGCTCGGCATGGAAGTATACGGATGCGACCCGTTCCTTTCCGTGGAGCATGCACTTAATCTTTCAAGGGAGGTTAAGCTCGTAAAGACAAGGGATGAGATATTCGAGCAGTGCGACTATATAACTGTTCATGTGCCGCTTCTTGATGACACTAAGGGTATGATTAACAGCCTTACAGTCGAGAAGATGAAGGACGGCGTGGTTATTCTCAACTTCGCGCGTGACCTTCTTGTGAACGATGATGCAATACTCGCCGGTATCGCATCGGGGAAGATTGCACGCTATGTTACAGACTTCCCTACAGCCAAGCTTGCAGGACAGCCGAAGGTTGTTGCATTCCCTCATCTCGGAGCTTCGACGGAGGAGTCAGAGGATAACTGTGCAGCGATGGCAGTGCGCGAACTTATGGATTATGTTGAGAACGGAAATATCAAGAATTCCGTCAACTATCCTGCATGTGACATGGGTGTATGCAGGAGCACGGCGCGAATCCTTATCAACCACAAGAATATTCCTGCAATGATAAGCAGCTTCACCACAATCGTAGGTGAGGCGGGAATCAACATCGACAACATGATAAGCAAGAGTAAGGGTGATTACGCTTACACAATGTTCGATGTTGCGAGTGTACCTTCAGCCGACGTAATCGATAAGATGAAGGGCATGGAGGGCGTTGTCAAGGTAAGAGTGCTGGCATAACAGTTTTAGTACATCAGGTTCAGATTCGAGTCTTTGGTGTTGTAAAGTAGGATATTTATAATGCGGCAGGCTTCTTCATAATTAATATAACCGTATTTATTTCGGATTATTTCAATTATGAAGGGGCTGCTGCTTTTTTTTCTTCATTTGTCATGGTGTATTGAAAGGGTTGGAATATAATTAAATCAGCTGAAATGTAAATAAAATATGGAGTTACTCAATGAAGCACTGGTTATACCTGAGGAGACAATAAAAGAATTTCACCGGATTGTCTGGGGGGATGTATTAAAAATTATGCAGTGACTAAAAAAGAAGCTGTGGTTCGTGTAAAAGTTTGTCATCAGCATATGATTTAATGTTGCAGTCTTTTTAACCGGTAAGTTTGGAATTATTGTGACACATAGATTAGGTGGAGTAATGTTGGCAGATAAAATAGTAGTTCTTTCTAATGGACGATTGGTAGAGGAGGGAACTCATGACGAATTAGTGAAAAATGGTGGTTTATATGCCAAAATAAGGAAAGAACAAGCAGGTGCGTATATGATGTAGATAGGAGTTGGAAAAAATGATCTGAATATAGTATAATAAACACATAATATGGTCGCAAAGGAGCAACGGATAATATTGTGTGATACATACGAAAATTATATAGGCAGGACTATAAGAAATGGACGTATCCGTCTTGGACTTAACGTAAATGATGTGTGTTATGGGATATGCAGTGTGGCAGTGTATTCTAAGATTGAATGTGGGGAATATGCCGGGGGAATTCATGTGCTCAGGGCACTGTGTGAGAGAATTGGAATTAATAAGGACAGATGTGGCACATATCTTGCACAGGCGGAATATGATGAGATGATGGACAGGCTTTACATTCTTGAAGATATCAGGGACGGCATGACAGACCGTGCTCGGGAACGTCTGGCATGCTACGAAAAAATGTATAAGGATATTCCTCTCAACAGGCAGTATGTCTCATTTATGAGAGGTCGGCTTGCGGAGCTTAGAGGAAGTGACACAGAGGCACTTGAATATTATGAGAATGCCATTCATCAGACCATGCCGGGATATGAAAAAAGAGAACGTATTTCCTGCATGACAATCTATGAGGCGTACATGATGTTCGGCGTGGCGAGGATAAAGAGAAAGCTTGGAGATGAAGCAGAGGCTTATAAGCTGTATAAGTTGCTTCTTATGTATTGCATGGGTTCAAAAGTCGAGAAATGGAATCTTGTCTGCATATATCCTAAGACAATATGTGAGATGACAGATATTATCGGAATTGACAAGGTGGGTATCAGGGGAGTAAATGACATGTTGGAGCACTGCGAAAAAGCACTTAACATGCTCGTAGATACATCAAGACTTTATTATATCCGGCCTATACTTAGAAACATCATCAGTTTTAAGTGCAGACTTGGTAATAATGATGACGATATCAAGGATTACAAGGAGCTGTTGGCTGCTATAGAAAAGCTGTTTCATAAGTATGGACATGAACGTGAATTGTTTGAGTGGTATCCTTATTATGTTGACTGTGGATTCTACTGCGTGAATGAACTTATCGCTGAGCGAAGAAACATGAGAGGCATGTCTATAGAGGAACTCGCAGGTAATATTCAAAGTTCAAGAAATGTCCAGAGAATTGTAATGGGGCAGGTCTCACCAAGCTATAACACTTCAAAGGAGCTTTTGGACAGATTGGGCTTGAAAGGAGTCCTGAGAAGTGATTTGATTGTGGGACGCGGGATTGCGGCGTATGACACATTGGATAAAATTTTTGATTATATTGCCATGAGAAAATTTGAAGATGCGGAAAGGCTGATTTCACAATTACGGACGATGCTTTATTCAAATGTAGAAATCAATAACATTGTGTTGGAGTATCTTGAAATATGGCTTCAAATGTTGAAAGGTGAAACAAAAGCCTCAGAGGCGGTGCAGAAATTGGAAAGACTGCTTCCATTTAAATATAGTGAAATAGGGAAGTACAAATATTTTATTAAACATGAGAGAATGATTCTTATGGTATATATTGATTGCCTTTGTAAGATGGAAAAATACGAAGCTATACCTGATTACGATAAAATGACCTTATGGATAACGGATGAGCTTTCAAAAAAACAATTTGCAAGTGCTGTTGAGAGCTTAGATATGAGATATGCAAATTGGTATGGGAATGCCGGACGTTATGAGGAGTCGGATAAAATTGCCGAAGAGGGCATCGGAATCGAGGTAGAATGCGAAAGAATGCACTGCCTTAATACATTGCTGTACTGCCGTGCATGGAATGATGGAGAGAGAGGTAATGTTTCGGAGAGTGATAAAGAACTTTGTCGGTGTGCATACGAAATTGCAAAATTAAAAAAACAAAATGCAAGAATGGAGTTATATTGTAAATGGCTGGAAAAACAATAACTACTTTTTAACGGTCTCTTCATATGTAGCATCATCCGAACATACGCTGATTGAATAGTTATTCGATTCACCATCGGTGTTGCTGCTGTTACCTGTAATACCCGTTAAATTAAGGATGTTAAGCAGTAATGTAATTCCTGTTGCAAAGGCTAAAAGAGTTTTTTTGAACTTCATAATGTGTCCTCCTTGGTTTTCTAATAGTTATATTGTAAGTGACAAAAAAACATTTTACCATGACAAATGAGGAAAATGTTTATTTTCCTCATTTGTCATGGTGCGATATAAAAAACGACTTATAATGAAGTCATACTATTAATAGTGAACTGTGTGAGAACACAGGATGGGGAGAAGGAACAAAAACTATTCAACTTACGAAAGCGAGGACTACATTATGATTAAAAAAGTTAAAAAGATTTCAGCAGTTTTGCTTACGATGTTACTTGCAGTGGCAGCTCCAAGCAATGTATTTGCTATGACAGGCACGGAAAATGCTATAGCTGTTTATAATTATGGACAGAGTGGCAGTTGTACTCGTTCATGTACAAGGTTTGTTCAAATGGATGGTGTGGCACAGGCAATAGTAGGTGTCAATGTTAATGTGTCACTTTATTATGAATGGGATGAAGGCTATGCGTCTAGATTCACAAGTGGTAGAGGAAGTGCAAGTGTGACACAGATACCGGATATATATGACAAAGAAGGTTGGTCTGCGGATGTTAATGTTGCAAGAATTACAGGTAATAATATTGTTTTTAATGTAACTGTGAAGAAGAATGGTTCAACAGTAGGTTCATTCGAGATTGGATACAGTGTAGATGAATATGGGCAGGTATCATAATCGGCTTCATAGGGTATGAAAAAGAGTAGGGCATGGGTTCATTGACATGATTTTAATAAAGATTATCATGCTGGGAACTCATGCCTTATGTTATATTGAGGAGGCAGATAATGAATAAAAAAGGAATATTAAAGTTAGTAGTGGTTATTGTTTTTACGGCAATGTTTTTATCGGGCTGTAAATCGGATGGAAGCACTGACAATGGAAAAATATCAGAAATAACCGATAATAAGGATGAAGATTATTGGGATAACAGCGATTCATATAAATGGGTGAGCACCGATAAAAGTGAAAAATGGGAATTGCCTGAGAACTATGATATGGATTTTGGATTTAGAGATTCCAAGGATGAAAATAATTTTTATTATTTCTGCAATTTCAGCGAATATTTAAACACAGACAGTACAGCATATATAAGCGGATATTCTTATGAAAAGCATGAGGAGTTTTTCAGGCTAAATTTATCGGATATGGCGAATGCCGTTAAGGAGGAGACAGGAGAGTTTTCGCAGCTTTATCTTGATGCGTATGGTATTGATAAGGCTGGAAGCATATATTTTCTCACGGAAAAACAGGATATGATGGGAAAATTATCGACATACTTTGTCACATACAATGTCGGGCAGGTATGCTTTGAGATGGTGCGCGTGAGCGAGGATTTTCCTGAACGAAAAGGACAGACATACAAGACGGTGGAAAGGGTTATCGCTGCGGAGGATGGATATTATTATGCACTTGTACAGGGGGAGATATATGTGTTTGATAATAACGGAAATGTATGCGGAAGCGTGACAAGCGCAAACAGAATAGGAGAGATGTTTGAGTTTGGCGGCGGTGTCTGGTACACGGTGCCGTATTATCAGGATGATAATTATATTTTTAGAATTGATGAGAAGGGTAATGTTACGGACAGAAAGGCAGGTTTTACAGCATCTTCGAGCGTTCTTGGAGTGGTCTGCGGAAGAATACTTATTAGGGACACCTATGGTGTTACGGTATATAATCCTTTGTCAGAGGAAAATGAGATGCTTTTTACATGGTCAGATATGGATATTGTGACATCAGATGTAGCGGATGTGTTTATTATGTCTGAGGATTGTATCGCAGTTAAATGTTGGGACAACGAAAAGCAAGAGTATTATATTACATATATAGAGAGAAAAAACAGTGATGAATGCGAAGTGGATGACAGAGAAGAAGTGGTCATAGGAAGTATGTTTATAGACAGTACGACTGAGCGCAATGTGGCTGATTTTAACAAAAGTCAGGATAAATACCATGTGTCATTAAGAGTATATAATGATTATTCAGAGTCAGGCTATGATGATGGCTTACAATTTAGTCTTGAACTGGCGGCGGGAAATGCACCCGATATGATACAGATAAGCGGTTTTGACCAATACACGTTGGCTGATAAGAAAGCATTGGAGGACATGGGGGCGTGGCTTGATAACGATGAAGAGCTGTCGAGAGACGATTATATCGAAAGTGTACTCAATGCTTGTACGGTGGACGATACACTTGTTGCTGTTCCGTTGGAATTTATAATTTATTCAGTTATGGGAAAGAAATCGGAGCTTGGTTCACAGGCAGGGTGGACGATAGACGATATTTATTCGTATATGCAGGAAAACAGTGACGCACTTTTGGGGACATATTATGTCAGACAGTATATTATAAGAAGAGTATTCATGTATGATATGGATGAGTTTATAGATTGGGAGGCGGGAACCTGTGATTTTTCGCAGGAAAATTTTAAAAAGCTGTTGGAAATAATGATGCGTCACATTGATGATACGGAGGATTATTTAAGTTATAATGACGGCAACAATATGATTTCCGACATGGTGGTGTTCACTTTTGAAAATATGCAGGAAAGAACGGTAGAATACGGCGATGACTGGGTTGTAAAGGGATACCCGACCAAGAGCGGCGAAGCGTGCCATCAGATGGACATAATTTCCGCGTATTCCATATTGACGACATCAAAGCACAAAGAGGGAGCTTGGGAGTTCATAAAGTTCAGTCTTAAAAATTATACGCCGTCGATGTTTCCTTCGGATAAGGCAAGGCTTCAGAAATTGATAGACGATGAGCTTGCGCATGAGGGGCAGGAGAAAAATAAGCAGTTTTTTCATGACGGACAGGGCTATTACTATCATTACTCCACACAGGAGGAGATAGATTATGTTCTCGAATTGATTGACAATGCTTATGCCTACAAGTCATATTATGATGATATTGTAAAAATAATAAATGAGGAAACTCCGGCTTATTTTGCGGAAATCCGGAGTGCCGATGAAACTGCTGAAATCATACAGGGTAGAGTGCAGTTATATCTTGACGAGCAGGATTAGCGGGAACGAAAAAGATATACTTAGGAGGGCTGGAAGATATGAGACGTGGGATTTGTAAAATGGCTAGGATGGGCACAGTGCTTTTTATTGCGGCACTCATGCTCACATCCTGCGCAAAGAAGCCGCAGGATATTTCACGGGAAGAAAACGAAGATAATCTGGTGTATTCCGCGCAATACTATCCGGTTTTTGATTATGTGACCAATGTTATTTCTGCATTTGATTATGAAAAGAATGAGGTTATCTTCAACTGCAGAACGGATGAGGACTATAAAAGCAATAGAAGTCTTATGGGAGTCAACCTTGATGATATGCAGCTTGGTGAAATTGTGGATAAAACGGATGTGAGAGAGTACAGTTCCTTTGTATGTTGGGGAGATTATTATTATGCCGTGAAGGATGACGGTGTGTCAGGCGCGGAGATAGTTAAGCTTGATGCCGATTTTAAAGAGCTTGCAAGTGTCGGAACCAATATTGAACTTCCAAGAAGATATGATGCGGCATATTTTGACGGAATTAAGGCAGACAGTGAGGGCAGGCTCTATATTATGACCTGTTCGCTTTTACAGGTGTATGACAGTGAATTGAATGAGCTGTGCAGGATTGAAGTGGATGGAAATTTCTGTGGAATTGTGACATGCGGTGATAAGGCATATACGATTGAAAAAGATGGCATTAACAGCATATTGTCGGAGATAAATATAACGGCACAGGCGCTTGAAAGAGTAAATGGTTCGCTTCCGGGAAATTTTGTCGCATTTTGCGGTGCAGACGGAAAGATATACATGATATGCGCGGGTACAATGTATGAATACGATATTGACTCAGACAGCCTTTGCAATATGCTGAGTCTTATAGAATATGGTATATACGGTCCATCGGTAAGAAATATGTATGTTGGCAATGAAGGTTCTTTTGTATTTACGGTTGAAGGACAATATGTCGGCTATGATGATTTTTCCATGGGTGTTGAGATTTTAGAGAAAGTGCCTGAGGTTTCAGTGTCTGAAAAAAAGCAGATTATTATTGCTGCATACGCATCGGATGCTTTTTACTATTCCATGTATGAATATCTTATAAAGTTTATGAGAGATAACCCGGAGTATACAATCCGCTTTGACAATTATTATGATGATTATGCGGATTCGGTACCGCTTGATGAGTTTGACAAGATGCTCATTTCGGGTATAGATGCGGATATACTGCTTATAGGCGGATTTGAAACGGACAAGGTTAAAAATCTGGCACAAAAAGGTATACTCTATGATATAAATAATTTTTTGAGTGCCGATGAAGGATTTAAAGACGCGATTATTCCTAATATATATGAGCATTTAAAGCTTGATGGAGGAGTGTATGCCATAACACCGTATTTTTATATGAGCACTCTCACGGGAAGAGAAACGGTTACAGGGGAGCGGGAGTATTGGACTGTACATGGTATTCTTGAAAAGTTAAAAGACGATGAGAGTATCAACCTGTTTGCGGACGGAGATGCGAGTGCGGCTTTGATAAGACTGCTCGAGGGTGGCGTGTGTCTGGATGAAGAGTTTATAAGAAATGAGGGATTTACCTCGGAAAAATTTGCTGAACTTCTCGAATTATGTAAGCTGTGCGGGGAAAGAAATATGAACACCGAAAAAATCGTGCTGAATGAAAAGGCTGTTTTGGAAGGACGAGCCATGGTTGTTAAAGACAGCAACATTTTTGATGATGTCAGAAAATATTACGCATTGTTTGGTGAGGACGGTTTTGCGCGGGTTGGGTATCCTGATGAAGCCGGAGGCAGGTCGGTGATAGGCTGGGATGAATTTTTCTGTATCAGCAATTCTTCTCAAAATAAGGAGGATGCCTGGAAGCTGATAAAATCATTTCTCTCGGAGGATTACTACAAAAATATTCATAACTCACAGGCTATCATGTATCCTGTGGTTGAAAAGATGTGCGTGGAATATCTGAATAACGAAATTGAAAATCAGGAAACAAAATCAATACCGATATATTCGGTGGATGAGAATCTTGTCACGACTACGGAGATGGTTGTTGATGTCCCGGTCATAACGAAAGAGCAGGCACAGGTAATCATGGATGAGATAAACACTGCTTCAATCTCAGGCTATGATATTGATGGAACAATAAAAGATATCATACGCGAGGAGGCGCAGTACTTTTTTGAAGGTCAAAAGACAGCCGGGGAAGTGGGGAAGATTATACAGGACAGGGTGCAGTTGTATCTTGACGAGCAGGATTGATATAATAATGTAAGAGATGTAAGCAGATACAAAGGAGGGGGATTATGGTTTATAAGATTAGTAAGGGGTTTAGAATATGGGCTGGTATTTTTTTAGTATTGATTCTTGTGGGCTGTAATGCCAAGGATAAAACGGATGATGCCGTTAAAAGAAGTGAAGTTGCCGCATCGGATAAAGGCGTTACGGCTTTAATGCCATACTCATATTATCAGGATGACGAAAACTATAAATGGAGTGCCATAGATACCGAGACGGAGGAAGTTCCCGTTCTGTCGGATATGACACGATATGCAGTGTGGGGAGATAATTTATATTATGCGGATGGAAGCCTGTGGCTTGATAGTGCCAATGCAAGCGGAAAAATTGTAGGATATTCTCTGTTGGAAAAGAATTTTATTTTGGAGCTTTCGTTATCGGATATAGCGGAGGCAGTCTGCAATTATGCGGGCGATTTTGCACATTTGTATATCAATGCGTTTTGTGCTGACAGTGAAGGGAATTTGTCTTTTATAGCGGATATGGAGGATAAAAATTCCGAGATTAATTCTTATCTTATAAGATATGCGGCTGGAAGCGAAAAAATAGAATGTGTAAGGGTTGATGAGAAGATTCCGGGATGCAGACAGAAAACGGGTTATAACACAATCAATAAATTAATTTCATTTGGCGATAAGTATTATGTGCTCATGAATAATGAGGATATTTATGTGTTAAATAGCGACGGAAGTCTGTCGGAAAAGCTCGATGTGGAGAATCCGTCACAGACGATAGATATGTTTGTTTTTGACTCGGGGGTGTGGTATTCAGGTACACTTGTCGGTGAGAACAGTATATTTCGTGTCAGTCCGTTGGGGGAGTCGGAGGAAAGAAAGCGTGGGTTTGCTGTCAGTGAGAATGTTATGGGACAGGCTGATAATTACCTCATTGTAAAGGCATATGTTGGTGTGAAGCTGTATAATACGGATACGGGAGAGAGCACCGATATTTTTAATTGGACGAATGTTGGCGTGACGGATTGGTATGTTGATAACGCCTTTGCACTGTCGGACGGAAGCATTGCGGTTATATGTTTTGATGATGAAAAGGGTAATGTGCTGAAGTTTATCAGGAAAATTGAGAAAAGTGAGGACACAAGAAAAGAACTGACCATTGCAACCATGGGACAATCGAATCTTCTCGACAGGCTTGTCATTAAATTTAACAATAGCCAGACGGAATATCATGCCTCGGTCAGATATTACGGAAGCAAGACGGAATTTATTTCAAATTCGGATGCACAGAATAAATTGTATCTTGATTTGGTATCAGGAAAAGCACCTGATATTATAGACATCTACAGATTTGACGTTGAAAATCTCGTAAAAAAGGGGCTTATTTTGGATTTGGGAAGCTGCCTTGACAGCGATTCTGAAATTTCAAGGGATGATTATATGGAGTCAATTTTGAAAGCATGTACGATTCAGAATACGCTTATTGCGGTACCACTTGAATTTACGATTGAGAGCTATGCCGTGGATAAAAAAATCGGAATGGAGATAACGGATAAAAACGGCTGGTCATTCGATGATTTAACAGCTTATTTACGGAAGAATGACGGTGCTTTGTTTGACGGATATTCAAGATTCGGGATTATGAACTTTATGACAGACTCGATAATTGAGCGCTTTGTCGATATGGACGAAGGAAAGTGTGACTTTCAGTCTGACGATTTTACGATGTTTTTGGAGCTTTTGAAGGATTATCCTGAGAATATAAATGACGATAATTTTGAAGAAAATATGGTTTTAGACCCAGTGTTAGCTTCAAATTTTGAGGAATTTCAGTGGACGACACATAATTTCCCTGAAGGATATATCATTAAAGGTTATCCTACAGCGGACGGGGAGGAGAGGCATATTATTCAGACAAGTGATGCCTATGCGGTTATGACATCATCAAAGAATAAGGATGGAGCTTGGGCGTTCATTAAGTTCTGCCTGAAAAGTGATATAAGAAACGGCTTCTTTTCACCTGAAAAGAACGTCTTGAATGATATGATTGAGTATGAACTTAAAAATGAGGGCAAGGAACAGGAGGGCGTGAATTACAGTTCAACCATGAAGCCGTTTGTAATACACTATTCAACGCAGGAGGAAATTGATGAGATACTTCATGTCATGGAGCATGTTAAACTGAGCAGTTACAGCTACGGGGAAATCATGCAGATTATTTATGAGGAGACGGAAAGCTTTTTTGCCGGAGACAGGTCGGCGCAGGAGGTTGAATACATTATACAGGACAGAGTGCAGTTATATCTTGACGAGCAGGATTAGCGGGAACGAAAAAAGATATACTTAGGAGGGCTGGAAGATATGAGACGTGGGATTTGTAAAATGGCTAGGATGGGCACAATGCTTTTTATTGTGGCATTCATGCTTACATCCTGCGCAAAGAAGCAGCAGGATATTTCACAGGAAGAAAACGAAGATAATCTGGTGTATTCCGCACAATATACAAGGGTTATGGATTATATAGATAGCGAGATGTTTGCTTTTGACGCGGATAAGGACACATTAATTATAAATTGCAGAACGGATGAAGATTACACATCCTCAAGAAAGCTGATGAGCCTCACTCTTGACGATATGCAGCTTCATGAGGTTGTGGACGGGACGAATGCGGAAGAGTACAGTTCGTTTGTTAAATCAGGGGATTACTATTATGCAGCGAGGGATGGGGCATCTGGAGTTGAGATTGTAAAACTTGACGACAATTTTGCAGAGGTTGACAGTGTAACCACAGAAATATCAAGCACATACAGTATGCCTTGGACGAATCCTTTAGCGGCAGACAGCGAGGGAAGATTGTATATCATGAGCAGCTCCGAGGTACAGGTGTATGACAGTGAATTTAACGAGTTGTGCAGCATTGAAATATCAGGTAATATTTACGGCGGTATTGCCGTGTGTGGAGATAAGGCATACACGATTGTCGTGGATGGCCTGACGAGCATATTGTCGGAGATTGATGTAAAGACTCAGAGCTTGGTCAGGATAAACGGCTCACTTCCGGGAAATTATAGGGCATTTTGCGGAACGGACGGCAAGATATACATAGTAGGTATGGGGACAATATATGAATATGATATAGCTGCAGACAGTCTCAGCACCATGCTCAGTCTTATAGAGTATGGGGTGGATGGTTATTCGGTAACGGATATGTATGTTGGTAAGAATGATTCCATTGTGCTGATAATTGATGAGAGCTATGTGACTCCGGGAGATTATGCGCTGGGAATTGAGGTGTTGAGCAAGGTGCCTGCGGATTCGCTGCCTCCAAGACAGAAGATTACCGTAGCGGCATACGCGTCAGACAGTTATTATATGGAAGAATATATTCAGTTCATAAGGTTTATGAGAGCCAATCCCGAATACACCATCGTATTTGAAAATTATAATGATGATTACACGGATTCCATATCATTTGATGAGTTTAACAAGATGCTTATATCAGGTATTGATGCGGACATTTTTTTGTTTTCAGACTATGACACGGACATGATAAAGAATATGGCTGATAAGGGTATATTGTATGATTTGGACAATTTCATCAGCACGGATGCGGAGCTTAAAAATGCCTTGATACCTAATGTGCACGAAAAGCTGAAATACAATGACGGATTATACGGAATATCGGCTTACTGTTCGGTAAGTACGCTTACGGGGAGGAAGAGCGTTGTAGGTGACAGGGCAGGGTGGAATGTGCAAAAGATTACTGAAATGCTGGAAAATGACGAAGACCTGACCTTGTTTGCGAGCGGGGATGCAGCCGATACATTGAGTACTCTCATTTATAGCGGAGTGTGCATGGATGAGGATTTCATAAGAAATGAGGGATTTGATTCGGAACGCTTTATAGAATTGCTTGAACTGTGCAGATTGTGTGGTATCAGAAATAAAAATGCAGACAGAATTGTGGTGGATGCGAAAGCGATTGTTGATGGACGGGCGATGGTTGTCAATGATTACAATACGTTCGGAGTTGTAAGAGATTATTATGCTCTGTATGGTGATGAAGAATTTGTCCGTATAGGTTATCCCGACGAAGCAGGAGGCAGATCGGTGATGAAATGGTGGAATATGCTGTGCATCAGCAATTCATCAGAGAATAAGGATGCCGCGTGGGAGCTTGTAAGGTCATTTCTCTCATCGGATTATTATGAAAATGTACCTAATTCACAGCCAAATATGTACCCGGTGGTTCAGAGGGAGTGCGAGAAGCGAATCAGTGATGAGCTTGAAAATCAGAATACGCAGACGGTCACGATATTTAGTGTTGATGACAATTTAAATGTTATTGACGAGAGGTATATAGATGCGCCTATGATAGACAGTGAGCAGGCGGGAATAATCATGGATGAGATAAATACGGCATCACTCTGTGCGTATGATATTGACCGGACGATAGCGGACATAATATTTGAAGAAGCGGCTTATTATTTTGAAGGTCAAAAGACAGCCGGGGAAGTGGGGAAGATTATACAGGACAGGGTGCAGCTGTACCTTGACGAGAAGGATTAGTGAGTAATAAACTTAAAATATTATTATTAACTTTACGGATGACAGAGCATGAAAAAACGTGTGAATACCATTTTTGTAATTCTATGTATCGTGGACATTGTTGTAAATCTTGTTTTGATTGACATTCCGGGAGTAAACTTTGCGGTGGCAATAGGGAGCCTGATTTTCCTAGGCATTTTATATTACATCGTGAGAAAGCTTTTGTATTTTGAGGAGCTGCTTTTGGAGATAAACCGCCGCATGGATGAGAAAATATAATGCAGTCTTGAAGGAGCAATGTATAACTTTGCAGAGCGATTATGAAAATTACATAGGAGAAATTATAAGGGGCAGACGCATGGAACTCGGGCTCAATGCAGTCGATGTGTATTCGGGAATATGCGGCGAGGGCGTCTATAACAAGATTGAGCGAGACTGGCTGAATAGAAATGAGGTTTACGATGAAACACAGGATTAACAAAGGAATAAAAATGTGCGCGGGCATATTTGCCGCACTGCTTCTTGCGGGCTGCAGCACCAGAGAGCAGGATAAGCAGCCAAATGCGAAACAGGATGTGACTGCTGAGACGGAGGGCGAGGCGCTTGTATATAAGCCGACATTCATTGAGCGCGTGTGTGAGCTGGACGCGGAGGATATTATACCGACGAGAGCGTTTTATTATATGTTTGTCAATGACAGGGCGGTGTACGGAATCGGAAAGCATTATGACAGCATCAAAAAGACAATGAATAGTTATCTCATCACATGGAAATTTGATGCTGAGGATTACACGCAGAGCGAGCTTGGAATTTACGAAAGCTTTTATGAGACGGGAAGTGGATTTGCGGGATATGCCAATAAGGAGCTCATGCTCTACGATGAGAAATTTCAGCCGATACGGCAGGTCGGGCTTGCTAAAGCTGAGAGGGCAGTGTCGGATAAGAATGAGATGTTCTCGGTTGATGCGGTAAATGTTGATGCGGCGGGGAATATATGTATAAAGAGCGGAAAAGAGCTTGTCTATACGGATGGGGACGGAGCGGTTCTCAGGGTTATGGATATGCCTGCCAATTCCGCAGAGGGCTTGCGTTCCAATAATGACTATATACTTGCGGCACCGTCGGGCGGATGGTATCTGGTATATAACAACAATGCTGACAAGTTCGAGATATGCAGCGTCGATATGGAAAACGGCACACTCGGAGAAAAGCTTGAAAATGTGCCGGACATCTATTTTTCGCAGATGCGAAAAGCGGGCTTGACGGAGGACGGAGCACTCTACATTGTCACGGAGAATTATATTTATGTGTATGATTCCGACAATACAGCCTATAGGGCGGTTTTCTGTATGCAGGATTACGGAATAGGAAGCTCTATGGATTCAGGCAAATCCGCATTCGGAGCATCGGAATCGGGGGATTTCTATGCGGTATCGGTGAACAGCATAGATGCGCCAGATGTGTATGATTCCGACAGCCTGACAGAAGCGCAGTATGGACAGGCTGTGGTTGAGGCTGCAATCATAAAAAGCATGCAGGCATCGGAGGTGAGCGAAAGAAAGGAAATCGTGCTCTCTGCTTTTACTGCACCGTCATGGATATACGCCGAGCCGATAAATAAATTCAACAGATACAACACGGAATACTATCTGACGGTTAAATCCTACTATAACTACGATACTGAGGAGTATGGCACGACGCTCACGAAGTTTTACAATGACCTTATAACGGGAAACGGTGCCGATTTATTCTGGTTCAGCAGTGATGACGATATAAATATAGATAGCCTTGCAGAGAAGGGGATTTTAGCGGATTTGTACACATACATGGATGGCGATAGCGACATTCACAGGGAGGATTTCATGCCGAGCGTGGTGTCTGCCTTGGACAGCGGCGGAAAGCTCTATGTCATAGCACCGGAATTTGGTTTGTCATCGATTGTCGGGAAAGCGGAATATCTTGAGGAAAATGAGGAGTGGAGCTTTAGTGCGATGTATAAGCTGCTGGAGAGTCACAGCGGTGCACAGCTTTTTTTGAGCGGAAAAAATGATCAGATATTGGACAGGTTTTTAAGATATTCCATGGATTTATTTTATGACAAGGACACGGGAGAATGCAGCTTTGATTCGGATGAATTTACGGATATGTTAAAGGTTGTGCAGGCGCTTCCCGATACATACATATCGACCGATGAGGATGAGAAGAATGCCAAGCTTCAAAATGAAGAGGTTCTGCTTGGGGAATACAGCGTGGACATAGTGGAAATCATGCGGATTGCCGCGGACTTTAAGAATATTGATAAGTCGTACTTAGGGTATCCGTCAAAATCATATTCGGAAGCTACGATGGTGTTTCAGTACAACATGGCGGTGAACAACATGAGTGAAAATAAGGATGCCGCGTGGGAGTTTATGAAATATTATCTTGAGAATTTTGAACCGTCAAAATTCTCCGTGTTCGAGGATAAGTTTGAGGCAAAGCTCGATGCCGCTTTACATGAGTATGATGACGACCATGTGGCGAACAGTCTGTACAGCAGAAATCTAACCGAGGAGGAGGCGGACACAATCCGCAGGCTTGCACACACGGCTTCGGGCTGCAGGCAGTACGACATGGCAATCTACAATATAGTTTATGAGGAGACAATGAGCTTTATCGCAGGGCAGAGGAGTGCCGAGGAGGCAGCGTCCATAATTCAGAACAGAGCCAAGCTCTATCTTGATGAACAGGATTAACCGATGGCAGAAATGGCGATGATGCAATGTTTATAATTTTTTAATTGCAAATATCGGACATATCATATATAATGATATAGATTTCAGCCGGTTCACACAATATAATCCGGTCAAGGAGGAAAGAAATGGTATTATTACAGGCAACAGGCGGAGCATCGTCAATTCTTTTATTAGTTGGATATATTGTATTTTTTGTTGTACTTATGTACTTTATAGCAATCCGTCCACAGAAGAAGCAGCAGAAGCAGCTCAATGAGACACTTGCATCTATGGAGGTCGGAGACAGCGTTCTCACGACAAGCGGTTTCTATGGTGTTGTTCTTGACATCACAGATGATGTTGTTATTGTAGAGTTCGGTAATAACAAGAACTGCCGTATCCCGATGCAGAAGACAGCTATCGTTCAGGTTGAGAAGCCGGAGAAGTAATCTTGGTCGTGACAACGGACAGATATAAGCTTACAAGGTGTACACCCTTTGCACTGAAGGTGCGGAGGGTGTATTTTTTGTGTAACAGGAAACTTCGTTCCTATTACACAAAAACGTTCCGCGGGGATGCGCACTGCGGCGTACAATGCAGATGTCGAAAGCGACCGCCGCAGGCGTAAGAGTGTGCCAAGGCACATTCTTTGTTCTGTAATTAGAATTCAGGTGTCAAAACATGCTCTATGAATTTAATCGTGTATAGCATGTTATGACACCTGAATCTGAATAATGTAAAAAACAGATTGAAATTTTAAAAATTAAAAGCACTGCATATTAATTGATGTATTTTAATCAAATATATGTTATAATCGTAACTTGAAATTAAAAAAAAGTTGATGTACCATAATTAGAAAAGTAAAAAAGACAGCCGGACACATAAGCACGGCAGTGATTTGGAGGTATGTTATGGAATTTAATGTTACACTTATTCCGGGAGACGGAATCGGACCTGAGATTGTGCGCGAAGCAAGAAAGGTTCTCGACCGGGTGGCAGAGAAGTACAGCCACAGATTTACATATAAGGAAGTGCTTATGGGAGGCTGCTCGATAGATGCTTATGGTGTTCCGCTTACGGATGAAGCACTTGCCACTGCCAAGGCTTCGGACGCGGTTCTTCTCGGAGCGGTCGGAGGAAGGGTCGGAGTTGACAGCTGGTATGAGCTTCCTCCTGACAGGAGACCTGAGGCAGGACTTTTAGCAATCAGAAAGGGACTTGAGCTTTTCGCAAACTTAAGACCTGCTTATCTGTACAGCGAGCTTAAGGGCGCCTGTCCGCTCAAGGAGGAGGTAGCTGATAAGGGCTTTGACATGATTATTGTAAGAGAGCTCACGGGCGGTCTTTACTTCGGAGAGAGAAGCACCAAGGAAGTGAACGGTGTTGTTACGGCGGTCGATACGCTCAAGTATGATGAGAATGAGATAAGAAGAATTGCAATCAAGGCATTTGAGATTGCCATGAAGAGAAACAAGCATATTATAAGCGTCGATAAGGCTAATGTTCTTGATACATCAAGACTCTGGAGAAAGATTGTCGCAGAGGTTGCCAAGGACTACCCTGAGGTTAAGGTTGAGGACATGCTTGTCGACAACTGTGCAATGCAGCTTGTGAAGGATCCTGCACAGTTCGATGTGGTTCTCACGGAGAATATGTTCGGAGACATCCTCTCAGACGAGGCAAGCATGATTACAGGCTCCATCGGAATGCTGTCATCGGCAAGTCTCGGAGCGGGAAAGCTCGGTCTTTACGAGCCTAGCCACGGTGCTGCACCTGATATTGCAGGTCAGGATAAGGCTAATCCTATCGCAACGATTCTCTCGGCAGCCATGATGCTCCGCTATTCGTTCGACCTTGACAAGGAGGCAGATGCGGTTGAGGCGGCTGTTAAGAGCGTAATCGCAGAGGGCTACAGAACGGTTGATATAATGGCAGAAGGCATGAAGCAGGTCAGCACTGCACAGATGGGCGACCTTATAGCAGAGAGAGTATAACGCCCAATGTGCACAGTATAGTATTTTAGGGCGATATTTTAAAATTTACTGGATTAAAGTCTGAAAGCATGCTATGATATAAAATAATAAGTCCATCAAAATATATATCGCGTGGCTGCTTACAGACAAAGCGATATATATTTTAGATGGGCAAACCTATATGAGCAAGTAATGGTTCAGCTTAGCTGAACCACGGATTGCGAATGTAGGTAATGGTTTCGAGAGTTCGCAGAACGGAGAAACCATTCTTATTATATAAAATGTAGTATGTAATGTATGAATTATGTATGGATATGGAGGCTTAACAATGAGAAGTGACGCAGTTTTTAAGGGAACTCAGCAGGCACCGCACCGTTCCCTCTTTAATGCACTGGGACTTACAGAGGAGGAGATGAACAGACCGTTAATCGGTATCGTGAGTTCCTACAATGAGATTGTTCCGGGACATATGAATATTGATAAATTGGTCGAGGCCGTAAAGCTCGGTGTTGCAATGGCTGGCGGTACACCTAGAGTGTTCCCGGCTATCGCGGTATGCGATGGTATTGCGATGGGACACACGGGAATGAAGTACTCGCTTGTGACAAGAGATTTGATTGCCGATTCGACAGAGTGTATGGCACTTGCACATCAGTTTGACGGACTTGTGATGATTCCTAACTGTGACAAGAATGTGCCGGGACTTCTCATGGCTGCAGCCAGAGTCAATATACCTACAATTTTTGTCAGCGGCGGACCGATGCTTGCAGGTAAGGTAGCAGGCTGCAAGACCAGCCTTTCAAGTATGTTCGAGGCTGTCGGAGCTTATGCTGCAGGTAAGATTACCGAGGAGCAGCTGAAGGAGTACGAGGCAAAGACCTGTCCTACATGCGGTTCATGTTCAGGTATGTACACAGCCAACTCCATGAACTGCCTTACAGAGGCACTTGGAATGGGACTTCGCGGCAACGGAACGATTCCTGCCGTATATTCGGAGAGAATTAAGCTTGCAAAGCATGCGGGCATGCAGATAATGGAACTTGTAAAGAAGGACATCAAGCCGAGGGATATCATGACGGAGAAGGCATTCATGAATGCACTCACCGTAGATATGGCACTCGGATGTTCGACGAACAGTATGCTTCACCTTCCTGCAATTGCAAGAGAAGCAGGCGTGGAGCTTAATGTGGATATTGCCAACGAAATAAGTGCAAGGACACCTAACCTCTGCCATCTCGCTCCGGCAGGACATACATATATCGAGGAGCTCAACGAGGCAGGTGGTGTATATGCCGTCATGAACGAGCTCAACAAGAAGAAGCTTTTGAACACGGATGTAATGACTGTCACCGGAAAGACAATGGCGGAGAACATTGCAGGCTGTGAGAATATGAATACAGATGTTATAAGACCTATTGATAATCCTTACAGCGCAACAGGCGGTATTGCGGTTCTCAAGGGAAATCTTGCACCTGATTCCTGTGTTGTAAAGCGTTCGGCAGTTGTTCCTGAGATGATGGTTCATGAAGGACCTGCAAGAGTATTTGACTGTGAGGAGGATGCCATTGCAGCTATCAAGGGCGGAAAGATTGTTGCCGGAGATGTCGTCGTAATAAGATACGAGGGGCCTAAGGGAGGACCGGGTATGCGTGAGATGCTCAATCCTACCTCTGCAATCGCAGGAATGGGACTTGGCTCAAGCGTGGCACTCATCACGGACGGACGTTTCTCGGGAGCTTCAAGAGGAGCATCAATCGGACATGTGTGTCCTGAGGCTGCGGTCGGCGGACCTATTGCTCTTGTCGAAGAGGGAGATTTAATTAAGATTAATATTCCGGAGAATAAGCTTGAACTCGCGGTATCCGACGAGGAGCTCGCGGCAAGAAAGGCTAAATGGCAGCCTAGAGAGCCTAGGGTTACAACAGGTTACCTTGCAAGATACGCTAAGATGGTGTCAGATTCATGCAAGGGTGCAGTACTTGAGAAATAATATTAGGGAGGATTCACAGATGCAGTTAAACGGTTCACAGATATTGATTGAGTGTTTGAAAGAGCAGGGTGTAGACACTGTATTCGGTTATCCGGGTGGTGCCATCCTCAATGTATATGATGAATTATATAAGAATTCAGATAAGATTACACATATTCTTACATCACATGAGCAGGGAGCTTCGCATGCTGCAGACGGATATGCGAGGGCTACGGGAAAGGTCGGCGTGTGTTTTGCAACCTCAGGTCCGGGAGCTACCAATCTTGTGACGGGTATTGCGACGGCGTATATGGATTCGGTGCCTATTGTAGCAGTTACCTGTAATGTAGGTGTTTCGCTTCTTGGAAAGGATTCCTTTCAGGAGATAGATATAACAGGTGTCACGATGCCTATAACCAAGCACAACTATATTGTTAAAGATGTAAATAAGCTTGCGGATGTTGTAAGAAGTGCATTTAAGATAGCTGCATCGGGCAGACCGGGACCTGTACTCATTGATATCACCAAGGACGCTACAGCAGCCATGGCAGAGTATGAGTATAAGAAGCCGGAGCCTGTTGAGCGTGTAACAGATACGATTAAGACAGAGGATATTGATAAGGTTGTTGAGATGATTTCTCAGGCAAAGAAACCTTTTGTATTCGTAGGCGGTGGCGCGGTTATATCAGGTGCGGATAAAGAACTTGCGGAGTTCGTTAAGAAGCTCCATGCACCTGTTACGGATTCACTTATGGGAAAGGGAGCATTCAACGGCACAGACCCGCTCTATATGGGAATGCTCGGAATGCACGGGACAAAGGCTGCCAACTTCGGTGTGTCGGAGTGTGATCTTCTCGTGGTTGTCGGCGCAAGATTTTCAGACCGTGTAACCGGAAATGCCAAGAAGTTCGCGACAAACGCAAAGATTGTGCAGTTCGACGTTGACCCGGCGGAGATTAATAAGAATATCAGGGTTGAAGCAAGCGTCATAGGAGACATTAAGGAGATATTAAAGCGTGTCAACGAAAAGCTCACACAGCAGAAGCATGATGAGTGGGTAGAGCATGTTGAGGAGCTTGCAAAGCAGTATCCGCTTACATATCATACAGATAAGCTGACAGGTCCTTATATCATGGAGAAGATATATGAGGTTACAAAGGGCGATGCAATCATCACGACAGAGGTTGGCCAGCATCAGATGTGGGCTGCACAGTTCTACAAGTACAAGGAGCCAAGACAGCTTCTCACCTCCGGAGGTCTCGGAACCATGGGGTACGGTCTTGGGGCAAGCATCGGAGCTAAGTGGGGACGCAGGGATAAGACGGTCATCAATATTGCAGGTGACGGCTGCTTCCGTATGAACATGAATGAGATTGCCACAGCCACAAGATATAATATCCCGATTATCGAGGTTGTTGTAAATAATCACGTTCTCGGTATGGTTCGTCAGTGGCAGACACTTTTCTATGGACAGAGATATTCAGCTACGGTTCTTGATGACCAGGTTGATTTTGTCAAGCTTGCGGAGGCAATGGGAGCAAAAGCATATAAGGTTACTACCTGCGAGGAGTTCGAGGCGGCAATCAAGGATGCCATTGCGCTCAACATTCCATGCCTGCTCGACTGCCACATCGAGAAGGATGACAAGGTATTCCCTATGGTTGCACCGGGAGCCGCGATATCAGAGGCATTTGGCGAGGAAAAGTTCTTAGATTGTTAAATAAAACTCTGGAGGTGTAAAAGTTGAATAGGGTCTATATGCTTAATCAGAAAATAGACAGAGCTTACAATGCCGCCGGAAAAGCAATGCAGGATGTATTCAGTGTATTTGGAAGGCTGGGAATGAAAATCATTCCCGGCTTTTCTAAGGATGCGGGCAAGCTTTTTAAGGCACTCGATATTCCGTTCATGGCATGCTATGTGTTTTTCAAGGCGGGAAAAGGTGACTTCGTGATATATTCATATCCCGAGAATCATATAAAGATTAAGCTTCTTGGTAAGTTGAAGAAGGTTAAGGGTTTCAAGCTTGTGTGCTTTGTAAATGACCTTAATTCTATCAGATACGGAAACTTTGAGGATGAGAGCGTAAAAGCGGGAATCCGCGATGAGTTGTATTATGTGGGCTGTGCGGACATCGTGATGCCACCCAACAATAACAGCGAGAAGCTTTTAAGAGAGTATGGAGTTACAGGCAGGATGATTCCCGTCGGTGCATGGGATTATCTTCTGAGCGACAATCAGACTGCACCGTATGAGAAACATGGAGACGGAAAGTGGAAGCTTGCGTTTGCGGGAAATCTCGACAAATCGGCTTTTCTCTTTGAACTCGGAAAGGTTAAGGGGGACGATTTAAGCTTCGAGCTCTGGGGCAGCATAACGAAGGATATCAATGAGCTTCCGTGCAACTGCGTTTACCACGGAGCTGTGGCACCTGAGGAGCTTCCAAGAAGTCTTGCGGGCTGTCATTTTGGTCTCGTGTGGGACGGAATAAGCGTCAACACCTGTGACGGAGGGCTCGGCGTCTATTTAAGGTACAACAACTCCCATAAATGCGGTCTCTACCTTGCATCGGGCATCCCTGTATTCGTGTGGAAGCAGTCGGGGCTTGCACATTTTGTGGCGGAGCACGGCTGCGGCTATGCAATCGAGTCGCTCGATGAGATTGACGGAATACTTAACGGTATGTCGGACAGCGAGTATGAGAAGTTGATTGAGAATACGGAAAAAACTGCGCAAATACTGAGAAGGGGCGGACTGCTTGAGAGTGCCTACAGGAAGATGTTTTAGCGGTCAGATACAGTGAATGAAGGACTTTGCCGGAAACGGCAGGGTTCTTTTTTTGTGTAATAGGAGATTTGAAAAATACAGCAATAAAATATTTATTTCCATGTTGACATATAATATTATACGACGTATAGTATTGAAAAAGAAATAATATTATAAAATTCCGGTGACAGATGGTCAAAAAGTTGTTCGTGCTCGCACGATAAGGCTTTAACCGGTTTTGAAAGGAGGGCAGCCATGGCTTTTCAGGTAAGCGCAGCACTTTTGGATGCCTGTGTGCTGTCGGTGCTGGAACAGTCCGACGTGTACGGCTACGAGCTGACGCAGAGGATAAAGGAGCTTATGAAGATATCGGAGTCCACACTGTACCCGGTACTCAGGCGATTGCAGAAGGACGAGTCGGTTACGGTGTATGATATGCCGTACAACGGAAGGAACAGAAGATACTATTCGATAACCGGGGCAGGGCGTGAGAGGCTTGCGGCATACAGGCTCGAATGGGAGGAGTATAAGAATATTATAGACAGCATTATGGGAGGGAATAAGGATGACAAGAGATGAGTATCTTCAGATTTTGAGGGATAATCTAGCGACTATGACGGATGATGAGAAGGATGATGTTATAAGATATTATCTGGAATATTTCAGTGATTCGGGCGATGAACGGGCGGCTATGAAGGAACTTGGTGCGCCTGAGAAGCTTGCGGCGAGATTGTGCAGCGGGAACGGAGCACAGAATAGTGAGAACTACAGTGCAGGGAATTATACAAGTACAAAGAATACGGCAAAGGCATATGGCGTTTATAATGATGGCAACACAGGAGCCTATGATTATTCATGGGAAGAAGGAAACACCAAAAAGAAAAAATCACCCGGAAAAATAATCGCGCTCGCATGCACGGCCCCGATATGGGTTCCCTTGGCATTTGCGGGGCTGGCAATACTTTTCAGCCTGCTGCTGGTCGTTGTGGCTGTTGTATTTGCGGTGTTTGTCGTGTTCGCGGCGTGTGTGATAGCCGGAATTGCAAGCGTGGCAGCGGGATTTTTTGCTTTTGGCAAGTCACTTGCGGATGGGCTGCTTGTGCTCGGCGGCGGTCTGTTTATGCTTGGAGCCGGAATACTCGCATTTTTCCTTGGAACATACATTGTAAAGGGAATTGTGAGTGCTTTTAAGATGTTTTTTAATAAAAATTAAAAGCTTGCTTATGTATTTTATGGGATATCTGAAAAAGGAGTGAGGATACAATGAAAAAAAAGGTGTTATTGCTGACCGCGGTTGTATGCATATTTCTGGGCGGAGCGCTGTTTTCCATAGGAAAGGTGATGGGAGGGAGAGGAATAGTCTTTGATTTTACGGGAAAGGGCATAATCTCAGACGCGCAATTTAAGGAATTATCATTTAACGATATGGACTATGATGCATTTAAGAGTGTCACGGTAGATGCAGCCAACTGTAAAATCTACATATACAGCTCGGACAACGGCAAATACGGTGTGGATTTAAAGCTGTACAATTATGACGATGACAATATACAGTTCGGGGTAGAAGGTGATGAGCTCATCATAAAAAATTCCATGAATGGCGCGAGGCTTAGCTTTATCTACAATCTGTTCAATGATGATGAGCAGTACATAAAATTATATATCCCTGACGGCGGGTGCGAGTTCATAGACGTGTCGACCGCCAATGAAAATATTGTCATCGAGGATATCTCTGCCACGGGAAAGGTGAGCGCAGGTACGACGAATGCCAGGATAACATTTTCAAATGTGAGCGGGGAGACGCTCAGTGCAGTGACTACGAACAGCAATGTCGTAGTGGAAGGAGTTACGGCTGAAGAACTTACAGTAACTACAAGCAACGGAACGGCACAGCTCTCAAGCGTGCAGGCAGACCGGTTAAATGTTAAAACAAGCAACGGCGAGGTCGAACTTGAGGGGGTGAGCGGTGCTGAAGCTCTTCTTAAGACCACCAATGCCGAGATAGCTTTAAGGGAAGTGTATTTTGACGGCGCGCTCGAGGCGCATACCTCGAACGGCAGCATAAAGGCATCGCTCTATGGCGAGGACAGCGATTACTACTATGAGATTAAAACCAGCAACGGCAGCATTAAGCTTGGCAGCGATGTACACGGAACGAAGTATACCGGGGGAAAGGGTCAGTCAAAGCTTAAACTGAACACATCAAACGCGGATATCACGGTGAAGTTTGATGTTTCTAAATAAATAGATTGTGGCAGTGATGTACGAAAATACGGCAGTTTTAAGTGCTTTTTGGGCTGCTGTATGGCGTTATAAGAATTAGGAGTTGTAAATCATGCAGAAAATACTGATTGTGGAAGATGATACCAATATTAATAATCTGCTCTGTGAGGCATTGACGAAGGAGGGATATTACTGTGAGCAGGCCTTTTCGGGCACGGAGGCGAGACTTCTTTTAAATATGAAGGAATATGGCTATGCGCTGGTGCTGCTTGACCTGATGCTGCCGGGTATCCCAGGGGAGACTGTTTTGGGGGAGATACGAAGCAATGGAAAGCTCCCGGTAATTGTGCTGACCGCGAAGGACAGCCTCGATGACAAGGTGCAGGTGTTGATTGACGGAGCCGATGACTATATAACGAAGCCATTTGAGGTCAGGGAGGTCATAGCGAGAATTAAGGTACAGCTCCGCCGTGCACAGGAGAGCGACGTTGCCGACGATATTATCACGTTTAAAGATATGATGCTCAACAAATCCACCTTTCAGGTCAGTGTATGCGGAAAAATACTTTCTAAGATAACCAGACAGGAATTTGCGATTTTGGAGCTGCTGCTTAGAAATCCAAAGCGTGTATTTTGCAAGGAGGATATTTTTGAGTATGCGTGGAATGAGCCTTACATGGGCGAGACAAAGACGCTTGATGTGCACATCAGCAATATCCGCAAGAAGCTAAAGGAAGTCACGGCTGAGGAATACATTGAGACGGTGTGGGGAATAGGATACCGTTTACATGAATAAGCTTTACTCTTTTTTTACTATTTATTTGCGTTTAATTAGGATTGTCCGGCTATGATAAAGGCAAATAAAAAAAGGAGATGAAAAAATTTGGGTGAAATGTTACTGGAAACGAGAAATCTGACCAAGCAGTACGGGCACTATAAGGCAGTAAACGGTGTCAGCCTGCATATCAAAAAGGGAGCCATCTACGGCTTCATCGGAAGGAACGGTGCCGGAAAGACGACTTGTCTCAAGATGATAAGCGGACTTGCGGAGGCGACGGACGGTGAGATTGAGCTTTTCGGATATAAGGGAAAGGATCTGCGGCAGATAAGGTCGCGCGTGGGGTGTCTTATCGAGACACCGGGGCTGTATGGCAGCATGACGGCATATGAAAATCTGAATATTAAATGTAAGCTTTTCGGAATAAAGAAAAAAGGCTACATCGAGGAAATTCTGAGGGTTGTCGGACTTGACAACGTGGGAAGGAAAAAGACGAAGTATTTTTCACTGGGAATGAAACAGCGCCTTGGAATTGGACTTGCGCTTGTAGGTGAACCTGATTTATTGGTTCTTGATGAGCCGATAAACGGTCTCGACCCGCAGGGTATTGCCGAGATTAGGGATACGATTTTGAGGTTAAAAAATGAGCGCAGCATGACAATATGTATTTCAAGCCATATTTTAGAGGAGCTTTCAAAGATTGCGACGGATTACGGAATTATTCATAACGGAAGCCTTTTGCAGGAACTCACGAGAGAGGAGCTTATGAAAAAATGCGGCGAGAGGATGGAGCTTACCCTTAACAATCCGAGGGAGGCAATTCCTGTTCTCGATGCCATGGGCTTTGTCAATTATCAGGTGGTGGATAAGGAGCGTATCCACATTTTTGAGAGATTAAACGAGAGTGCGCTCGTCAATATGGAGCTTGCGAAAGCAGGAATTCCGGTGAAGGGAATATCCATCACAAGCGAGGAACTCGAGACTTATTTTCTTAATCTGACAGGAGGTGCAGCTCATGCTTAACATGTTGAAAATGGATTTGTACAGAATGTTTTGCACCAGGAGCATGTATGTAATCTGGATTGTCATGGCTGTAGTGATAGTGGCTACAACTGCCTTGATTAAAATGGATTTTGATGCTATAAATGCGGAAAATCCGACACAGGAGGAGCAGCTTACCGAAGCGGGAACGGAAGATGTCAACGTAGGAATTAATGTGGAGCTGCCGACGCAGCGCGGTGAGAACATTACAGTATTTGACGTGTTTTATGCCAATTCTATGTCGAGATTTTACGCACTGTTTTTAGTGATTTTTGCGGTCATATTTTCTACGGCGGATATAAACAGCGGCTACATAAAAAATATCGGAGGGCAGGTAAAAAACAGGGGAACACTTATTGTCTCGAGGGCAGCTGCATTGGCAGTGTTTACACTTATTACGATGGCGGGAGTATTTTTATTACAGGCAGTGTCAAATTTCATCTATTTCAGGGAAGTTGAATGGGGAAATTTAAATGCATTTCCGGCATACTTTTTCACGGAATCAGCACTCCACTATGCGCTTGTGCTCATCTGCATGGCGATTGCGGTTATCCTCAAAAACAATGTTATAAGTATGGTAATCTCCATCTGTATTACCATGAACCTGATGAGCCTTGTGTACTACCTGATAGACCGGCTAATCGATAAGGTCGGTATTCACAATTTTGTGATAAGCAGGTATACGGTTACCGGGCGGATAGCGATGCTTGGCATGGAGCCGGGCGGCAGGGAATGTCTGGTATCGCTGGCAGTTGCAGTTATATTCGGCATTGTGGTGACAACGCTTGGCAGCGTCATTTTCAGAAAAAGGGATATTTAAAATGTATATTGTCATTGGAATATTAGCGGGAATTATTATTTTGCAGGCTATTATTTTATGGAAGCATGTGCGGCAGGTGAAGGACATCTGCCGCCAGTTGTCGTTTCAGATGAAGCAGGACAGCAATATGCTCATAGGCAGAGAGCTTGACTTTGGCGGGATAGGCAGACTTGTTGACCTTTTAAATGAGCTGCTGGATATGAGAAGAAAAGAAAAGCACCGTTATCTGGAGAAGGAGGCGCTGATTGCGGACACCTACACCAACCTTTCGCACGATATAAGAACACCGTTGACCTCCTTGGACGGATATTTTCAGCTGCTAGAGGTATGTGAGAATGTGGACGACCAGAGGAGATATCTGGGCATTATCCATGAGAGGATACACAGCCTGAATGAGATGCTCGAGGAGCTGTTCACCTTCACGAAGCTGAAAAATGACTCGTACAGTCTGAAGCTTACGCCGTGCTGCCTTAACAGAATTCTGAAGGAGACGGTTTTTTCATATTACGATGACTGGGTGAGGAACGAGCTTGAGCCGGATATTCAGATTACGGAGGAGCTGCTCTGCATAAACGGGAATGTGCAGGGGCTTCGCCGTGTTATCCGCAATATTATAAAAAATGGTCTCGACCACGGGGAGAAAAGGATAAGCATTACATTGGAGCGCAGGGGCGGACAGGCGGTGCTTAGGATAAGCAATCTCGTAAAAAATCCCGGAGAAATCGATGTATGCCATGTCTTTGACAGATTCTACAAGGCGGACAGCGCGAGGAGCAGAACCTCAACCGGGCTGGGACTTGCCATCGCGAAGGAATTGGTTGACAGAATGGGCGGTGAAATCGGGGCACGGATAGAGGAGGATGAATTTATTATAGAGATGGTTTTTCCTATTATGGATAACCGGCAAGGACAATAGCCGGGAAGATTTACGGTATTTACGGTATAACAAACAATCTGATATAACTTTATCCTATACCACACTATAAATTCACCGTATTAACACTTTTCCTATAGGTTTGCTATACTTTCAGACAACAGATAACAATAAACCGGATTCAAAGAGAAAATTCATAGGAACGGCATAAGCTTCCCGGAAAGAGCAGATGGAGGGGGATATATGATTGAGTTAAGGAATGTAAGCAAGATTTTCAAGACTAAGGAGAGCGAGGTCAAGGCTTTAGATGATGTGAGTCTTAAGATAGAGGACGGAGACATATACGGAATAATCGGGTTTTCGGGTGCAGGAAAATCCACACTGATAAGAACAATAAATGCATTGGAGGTTCCGACGTTAGGGCAGGTTCTGGTGGATGACGAAGATATAAACGCTCTCAGGAAATCCGAACTTAGAAAGAAGAGAAAGAAGATTGGAATGATATTCCAGCAGTTCAATCTCCTCGAAACAAAGACGGTATACGAGAACATAGCACTTCCGATGGTTTTGAATCATGTTCCCAAGGAGCAGATAAAAAGGAAGGTTGAGGAGGTCTTAGAGTATGTTGAGCTTACGGATAAGCGGGACATATATCCGTCGAAGCTGTCCGGCGGACAGAAGCAGCGAGTGGGAATCGCAAGGGCGCTTGCAACGGAGCCTTCAATACTTTTGAGCGATGAGTCCACAAGTGCACTTGACCCTAAGACGACCAAGGCGATACTAAAGCTTCTAAAAAAGGTTAACAGGGAGCTGAAGATAACTATAGTTCTCATAACGCATGAGATGAATGTCATACAGAGTATATGTAATCATGTGGCAGTTATGGAAAACGGTAGAATAGTTGAGAGGGGCGAGGTGCTTGAGGTATTCAGCGAACCGAAGCAGGAGATTACAAGAAATTTTGTAAAGACGGTAATAAATGACAGTGTTCCCGAGCTTCTGGTTGAAAGTATCAAGTCTGAAAAGAAGAATAATAAGCTGCTTAAGCTCAAGTTTCTTGACAGCGACAGCACGGAATCGGTTTTATCCGGCGTCAATAAGAATTACGATGTCGAAACTAACATACTGTTTGCAAATATCAGTGAGATACAGGAGAGAGTGCTTGGAATCATAATCGTTCAGATAGTCGGAAGCGTCGAGGCGATTGATGGGGCACAGCAGTATTTCACAAAACATGGCGTAGGCTACACAGAGATAGGTTTGTAATAGGCAATTGCGAAACTATATAATTGAAAGCGGACGTTGTACAAATTTAACAATTCACCGCAGGCACGCTTTCGCTACATGAATCACGCAACGGTACATAACGCAGTAAAATACACTGCCTAAGTACCGGCGGCTTCATAGTACCTGCTTGCGAATTTGTTAAATTAGCACAACTGTATATCGTCAAAATTGCGTTTCGCAAATGCCTATAGGTTTGTGAGATTAGAAGGAGTGAAAGAATATGGCACTTGAAAATTTTCTGGGTATATCAAATGAAAAGCTGCTCACATCATTTGCTGAGACGCTGTACATGGTGGGTATATCGCTGATAATCGCGACCGTGATTGCGTTTATCCTGGCAGTAGTTCTTATATTTACGAGAAAAGGCGGACTATATCCGAATGCAGTGGTGTACAACATCATAAATGTGATAATAAATATAGTGAGAAGCACACCATTCGTAGTACTTTTGGTTGCTATAATGCCGGTTACAAAATTTATTATCGGAACAAGAATCGGTCCTACCGCGGCAATCGTACCGCTCACGGTGAATGCGATACCGCTTCTCACAAGATTATTTGAAAATTCACTATTAGATACCGGAAACGGAATACTTGAGGCGGCACTCTCAATGGGAGCGACACCACTCCAGCTTGTAACTAAGTTCATTTTACCTGAGTCGCTCGGCTCGGTGATACTTTCACTCACGACAGGAATCGTCGGACTTATCGGGGCAAGTGCGATGGCAGGATATGTCGGAGGGGGCGGTATCGGGGCACTGGTATTGAACTACGGCTACAACAGATTTAATTTTACCCTGATGTATTCGCTGGTGGTTGTACTTATCATAATCACACAGTTCATACAGAGTCTTGGAAGCTGTTTTGCGAGAAAGGCGCGCAGGAGATAAACTGTTGACGGTATTAAAGAGAAAAGTTACCTAAACATTATAAAATGAAAAAGGAGAATGAGGATTATGAAAAAGTTTGGAAAAAGATTGGCTGTACTTGGAATTGCGGTGCTCGCAGCAGCACTGGCCGCAGGCTGTGGTAAAAAGGAGAGTTCATCAGCGGGCGGGGAGAAGAAGGAACTTACATATGCGAAGGGCTCAGGTCCATATACAATATTGTTCGAGGAGCATATAATCCCGATACTTGAAAAGCAGGGATATACATTTAAGGTGTCAGAGCTTTCACTTCAATATGCGGATGAGGCAATCGCAGATGGGGATGTCGATTTTTCGGTTGAGCAGCATGTGGCTTACATGGAGGCATTCAACAAGAGCTACAATTCAAATCTTGTTGCACTTACACCTATTCCTACTGTCCCTGCTTCAATTTTTTCGGAGACACATTCATCGCTTGACGAGATTTCCGATGGCATGAAGATAGCGGTTCCGCAGGATGAAGGAAATATGGCGAGAGCATTTGTAATGCTTCAGGACATCGGCTGGATAAAGTTAAAGGAAGGAACAGATTACGCCACAGCAAGTCCTGAGGATGTCGCTGAGAATCCATACAACCTTGAATTTCTTGATATTGCGACAAATATAATTGCCACTACACTTGCAGATTACGATTATGGTATTATAACAGGCAGTATAGTCTATAATGCGGGGATTGATCCATCGACAGCGCTTTTTAACGAGAACCTTACAGAAAAATTCTGGCTTCAGGTTGTGGTAAAGGATGCCGATAAGGATACGCAGTGGGCTAAGGATATCGTAGAGGCTTATCAGTCAAAGGAGTTCACTGACTGGTTAAAGGCGAACAATGAGAGTGAGTACAGGAATCTCTGGTCTATACCGGAGTATTAAAACTGGGTTGGACAGTTCTTTACCAACACTAAAAGCATGAAAGGGAAATCGCATGGATAAGATTGAGGAGAAGATAATAAAAATCATTGACGATAACAGAAAAAAAATCGTGGATTTTGCGAGAGACATTTACACGCATGCGGAGCTCGGCTATAAGGAGTTCCGCACGGCGGAGAAGTTCGCAGGCGAGTTAAAAGCCCTGGGTCTTGAGACGAAGGAGGGGCTTGCGGTAACGGGCGTGAAGGGGTATTTGAACCAAAATAAGAAGGACAATGTAAGCCTTGCACTCATAGGCGAGCTTGATGCCCTTAGAATCCCCGAACACAAATACGCCAACAGCGAGACTCAGGGAGCACACTGCTGCGGACATCACAGCCAGCTTGCCGGAGTTATCGGAGCGGCACTTGCACTCACCGACAAGGAGGTTGCGGATGCGCTTGACGGCCAGGTAGTATTCTTTGCGGTTCCCGCTGAGGAGTACGGTGAGATTGAGTTTAAAAATAAACTCAAGAACGAGGGAAAAATCAGATACGGCGGTGGCAAGTGTGAGCTGATAAGAATTGGTGCCTTCGATGACATCGACATCAATCTTGCACATCATACCGCCATAGGAAATGAGGTCGTGATAAGGAAGGGAAGCGGCAACGGCTTTGTGAGCAAGGTCATCCGCTACAAGGGAAAGGCGGCACATGCTGCGGGAAGCCCTCATCTTGGGGTGAATGCGCTCAATGCCGCATCAATCGGTCTTACAGCACTTCAATATCAGAGAGAGACATTTCAGGATAAGGACACGGTGAGAATCCACCCGATTATGACAAAAGGCGGAGATCTTGTAAACGTAATCCCGAATGAGGCAGTCATAGAGACGCTCGTGAGAGCCAACAACACCAAGGCAATCCTTGATGCGTCCGAGAAAACGGACAGGGCATTCTTAGCGGGAGCGGTTGCTGTCGGAGCGCAGGTCGAGATAGAGACGATGCCGGGCTACCTTCCGACAATTCCGGTGGATGCGCCGGATGAGCTTGTGGATGCGGCACGTCTTGCGGCAGGTGATAAGTACAATGTAAATGTTTTTGATGGGACTGGTAAGCCAAGCGGAGGTTCAACAGATGTCGGTGATGTACAGCATATTCAGCCGGTTTTTACATTTAATACAGGAGGAGCTTCAGGAAGCGGACTTCACAGCGTTGATTTTGACATCGATGACGAGGAACTTGCCTACATAGTGACAGCGAAGATATTCGCACTTACGGCATACAGATTCCTAAAGGGCGGCGCAGCCGCCGCAAGAAGGCTTGTCGACGACTACAAGCCGGTTTTCACCAAGCAGGAGTACATTGACTTCATGGAGTCGATGATAAGCAAAAAGACGGGCGGAGAGCCGAGATTTGACTGAGTTTTGAGAAGGAGCAATGACAAATGAGCTACGGAATAAACACGCGATGTATTTACGGAGAGGAAAGAGAACAGGGGGACGAAAAACACTACGGTGCATTAAGCTATCCGATTTACCAGACAGCGACATTCCAGCATCCGCAGGTGGGAGTAAGCTCCGGCTATGACTATAGCAGACTTTCCAATCCGACAAGAAATCAGCTTGAAAATGTGGTGGCCTCACTTGAAAAGGGAACCCACGCCTATGCGTTTTCATCGGGTATGGCAGCGATTACGGCAGCGATGGAGATTTTTTCACAGGGCGCGCATATCATAGCGGGCGATGACCTCTACGGCGGCAGTGTGAGACTTTTTGACAATATCTCCAAGAAGAACGGTTACGAGGTCGAGTATGTGGACACGAGCAGGGAGGACGTTGAAAAGTATATCCGCCCGGAGACAAAGGCTGTGTACATAGAGACACCTACCAACCCGATGATGAATGTCACTGACATTGCAAGGGTTGCCGAGATTACCAAGCGTTACGGGATATTACTCATTGTCGATAACACGTTTTTGTCTCCGTATCTCCAGAATCCGCTTGAACTTGGTGCAGACATAGTTGTTCACAGCGGAACCAAGTTCCTCTGTGGACACAACGATACACTCTCCGGCTTCGTCATTGTCAAGGATGAAGAACTTGCTGAGAGAATCCTCTACGTCTCTAAGACGACGGGCGCAAACCTCTCACCATTTGACAGCTGGCTCGTGTTAAGAGGAATCAAGACGCTCGGAATCCGCATGGAGAGGCAGCAGGCTAACGCAGCCAAGCTTGCCGGGTGGTTAAAAGCCAACCCAAAGGTTAAAAAGGTATATTATCCGGGCTTTGCAGACCATCCGGGACATGATATTATGAAAAAACAGGCAAAGGGCTTTGGAAGCATGATTTCCTTTGAGATGGAATCTAAGGAGAGCGCGATAAAGGTGTTAAACGGCGTGAACCTCATAAGCTTTGCAGAGAGCCTCGGAGGCGTTGAGACACTTATCACATATCCGACACTTCAGACGCATCCTGATGTACCTGCTGATGTCAAGGAGAGAAACGGGATCACGGAAAGCCTTTTAAGATTGTCTGTAGGAATTGAGGATATTGAGGATCTGACTGCTGACCTTGAGAGAGCGTTCTCATAAAAGCTTCTCGCGAAGTAAAAAAGATAATTCGGGAGGAATCAGTGTATGTACGATTTTGATAAAATGATTGACAGGCGCGGAACAAGCTGTCTTAAATATGACTTTCAGGTTGAGAGAAGGGGAAGGGATGATTTGCTGCCTATGTGGGTAGCGGACATGGATTTTGCCCTGCCTGAGGATATACTTGAGGATATAAAGGACAGGATTTCACACGGAATATTCGGTTACACCGATCCTAAGAAGGATTATTTTGACAGTGTGCTTGACTGGTTTTACATACATTTCGGCTGGAAGGGCAGGGCTGAATGGATTACGGTCACTCCCGGCGTGGTTGTGGCGATTTCCGTTGCGGTTCGTGCACTCACCGGGGAGGGGGACGGTGTGCTTATACAGCAGCCCGTCTATTATCCTTTTTCGGAGGCGGTTGTCGCCAACAACAGAAGGCTTGTCAACAATCAGCTTGTCTATAAAGATGGAAAATACAGCATCGATTTCGAGGATTTTGAAAAAAAGATAGTCGATGAAAACGTAAAGCTTTTTATTCTATGCAGCCCGCATAATCCCGTCGGACGTGTGTGGACGCTAAAGGAGCTAAGAAAAATGGGAGAAATCTGCTTAAAGCACAATGTTATTGTGGTGTCTGATGAGATACATTGCGATTTCACCTACGAGGGACACAGGCAGATTATGTTCCCATCAATCAGCAAGGAGTTTGAGGACAATGTTATTTTATGCACGGCTCCGAGCAAGACCTTCAACATAGCGGGGCTTCAGGTGTCCAACATATTCATTCCGAATGAAAAAATAAGAAAGACCTTCAAGGCGGAGCTTGAAGCGTTCGGCTACTCACAGCCGAATGTCATTGGACTTACAGCCTGCCGGTCAGTGTATTCCAAGGGAAATGAGTGGTATGAGGAGTTAAAAAAATACCTCGCGGAAAACCTTGATTTCTTAAGGGACTTCTTAAAGGAAAATCTGCCAAAAATTAAGCTTGTCGAGCCTGAGGGCACATATCTTGTGTGGCTTGATTGCAGCGGGCTGGGGCTTGATGCAGGTGGGCTTGAACGCTTCGTCGAGGACAAAGCAAAGCTCTGGGTTGATTTCGGAATTATTTTCGGAAAAGAGAGCGGACAATTCATAAGATTAAATATCGCCTGCCCGAGGGCCACCCTCAAGCAGGCACTCACACAGCTTAAAGCAGCATATTGTCAAACCATGTAGCGAACAGCTCAGGCCAGCATGCACATTCAGGCTGGATTTCCTTGCCGGTAAGGCATGCGGTCTCCTCTGTTGCGAGTGCAAGACCGTGGCAGCCCTTGGCAAATATATGGAGTTCACAAGGAATCTTATATTTTCTGAGGGCACCTGCCATGAGAAGTGAGTTCTCAACAGGAACGGCGCCGTCCTCAAAGGTATGCCATATAAAGGTAGGAACGGTATCGGAATTCACTCTCTTTTCGAGTGATACGGTGTCGTATAACTTCTCATCGCCGCCGACAAGTGCGTCAAAGGAGCCGCGGTGAGCGAACTCACCTGCCGTGATTACAGGGTAGGAGAGGAGCATGCAGGATGGTCTGTAATCCATGCTTTCTCCGCCGAGGACCTCAGTAATCAGTTCGTCCTTCCACATTGTTCCAAGGCTTCCGGCAACATGGGCACCTGCGGAAAATCCGCAAATACATATTTTTTCATTGTTGACATGCCATTCTTCGGCATGTTTTTTTATGTAATCCACTGCCATTGCCGCTTCAAGAAGCTGTGAAGGGTACATATCAGGTGCAAGGCTGTAATAGAGAATGCAGGCATTGTAGCCATGCGCATTCATGCGGAGGGCAATGGGCTCAGCCTCGCGTGAGGACAGATGCATGTAACCGCCGCCCGGGCAGATTAAAATCATTGGGCGCGTCTTGTCGCCGCGGAACTCACTGTGATGGTCAATTATGTAAGTTGTGAGCTTTGCCACAGTGTCACTGTGGGATATTCCTGCTTTCTTATAATCAGGTTTCAGTTCGATTGTAGTGTGAAGCATAAGGTACCTCCGATCAGGGTTAATAAATTGATTAACAGCTTTGCCTGCAAGCAGTCACGCTGCTAATCAGCTTGGTGGAATTATAATTATATAATAATAGAATTTTCTCCGTGCGATGCACTCTCGAAAATTCTAACAGCCATTCGCAATCCAATAGTTCAGCAGAGCTGAACCTATTTACTTGCTCATGTCTGTTTGCCCGTCAAATTGATTAACAGCTTTGCCTGCAAGCAGTCACGCTGCTAATCAATTTGACGGACTTATTATAGCACAAATGAATTGCCAATACAATTTAAAGGTGATACAATGAAACTATAAAAATGGCGGGAAGGTGAGGGTTTACATGGACAAGAAATTATATGATTTGATGGATTGGCCTGAGATTGAGGCCGTAGTTTATTCGGAATGCAAGCATCCGCTTGATATTTTAGGCCAGCATATTACTTCCGATGGATTATTGTTTCAGACCTTTAAGCCGGGAGCGTGCGGCGTGAAGGTGTTACTTACCGGCAAGAATAAGACATATGACATGGAGATGGTGGATGAGGCGGGATATTTTGCACTTCTCATTCCCGGAAAGAGACGTGTGGCGTATGAGCTTATAGTTGATTATGGAGAGGGAAATACGGTTCGGACTGCAGATACCTACAGCTTTAAGGTTCAGATACTTGAATCGGAGCTTGAGCGTTTCAGTGCCGGTATCAACTACGAACTTTATAATATTCTCGGAGCACATCCTGTTGAAGTCGATGGGGTGAAGGGAGTTCATTTTGCAGTGTGGGCACCTAATGCGTGGAGAGTAAGCGTTGTTGGAGATTTTAACAGTTGGGACGGAAGAACACACCAGATGCAGTTTATTGACAAGTATGGTGTGTATGAGCTGTTTATTCCTGGAGTTAAGCCTCTTGATTTGTATAAATATGAGATTAAGTACAAGGGTGGAATGGTAGGGCTTAAGGCTGACCCGTATGCATTCTACAGTGAGCTTCGACCGAATAATGCTTCCGTTGTATATGATATTGAAAAGTATGTATGGACTGACGGCGATTGGCTTGAGAGCAGGGAGCTTAATAAGAATAAGCCAATGTCAATATATGAGCTTCACCTTGGTTCATTTATGAAACCTGACGATGGAAGGGAGTTCTATAATTACAGAGAACTGGCACCGCATATCATCAAGTATGTGAAAGATATGGGCTACACGCATGTTGAGCTTATGCCCGTCATGGAGCATCCTTATGACGGCTCATGGGGGTACCAGGTGACAGGTTACTATGCACCTACGAGCAGATATGGAACACCTGATGATTTCAGATATTTCGTTGACCTTCTGCACTGCTCGGGAATAGGCGTTATCTTAGACTGGGTTCCGGCACATTTCCCGAAGGATGATTTCGGTCTTGCCAGATTCGACGGAACGGCACTCTATGAGCATCTTGACCCGAGACAGGGTGAACATCCCGAGTGGGGAACTTATATATATAATTACGGCAGACCTCAGGTTCGCAATTTCCTTATAGCCAATGCGCTTTTCTGGGCAAAGGAATATCATGCGGATGGTATCAGAATGGATGCTGTCGCATCTATGCTCTATCTCGATTATGGCAAAAAGAGCGGAGAGTGGGTTGCCAACATGTACGGTGGCAATGAGAACCTTGACGCGGTAGAGTTTTTCAAGCAGCTCAACACAATCTATAAGAAGAAAAATAAGACATCCATGCTTATTGCGGAGGAATCGACAGCATGGCCTATGGTTACGGGCGAGGTAAAGGATGGCTCGCTGGGCTTTGATTACAAGTGGAACATGGGCTGGATGAATGATTTTCTGGATTTCATGAGTGCCGATCCTCTTTTCAGAAAGGGACGTTACGGTGAGCTGACCTTCAGTATGATCTATGCGTACAGTGAGGATTTCATCCTTGTAATTTCACACGATGAGGTTGTTCACGGAAAAGCTTCCATGATAAATAAGATGCCTGAGACAGATCTTGACGAGAAGTTCTCAGACCTGCGTGCGGCATACGGATTTATGTATACGCATCCGGGAAAGAAGCTTCTGTTCATGGGACAGGATTTCGGACAGTTCAATGAATGGTGGGAGGAGAAGAGCCTTGACTGGGATGAACTCTCAAACGAGCGTAACAGGATGCTCCACCGTTACATGAAGGATTTGAACGCACTCTATAAGAAGGAACCTGCTCTTTATGAGCTTGACTATAATCCTGACGGCTTTGAGTGGATTAACAATATCTCGGCTGACGAGTGCATTGTGTCATATGTCCGCAGGGCAAAGAACGGCGATGAGCTTCTTGTTGTGGTAAGCTTTACGCCTGTTCTCCGTGAAAAGTACAAGATTGGAGTTCCGAGTGCAGGTCAGTACAAGGAAATCTTCAACAGTAATGCGAAGAAATACGGCGGTACGGGAAAGCTCAACTCAAGAGTCAGGGTATCAGAGGAGAGCGAGTGCGATAACCGCAGGAATTCAATACATATCACGGTACCGCCTCTCGGAATCTGTATTTTCCGCAAAGTTGAGCAGGATGAGGATGTAGAGAAAGCTGAAGAATCAAAGAAAAGTGTGACGGCAAAGAAGTCAAAAAAGTGATTCACGGAGGGATGATATATGGTTGGAGAACAGATAGCGACAGCTCAGGTTGCCGACACGGTTCAGGCAAATGTATCTCATTTTGAGAAGGTGCTTGACACCGTGATTGACTATGGGCTGAAGCTTGGAAAAAATATTCTGCTTGCGGTTATAGTGTATTTTATCGCAGCCAGGCTTATCAAGTGGGTATTAAAGCTTACAACCAAGGCTCTTAACAAGGGAAAGCTTGAGCCGATGGTGGTAAAATTCGTATATTCGATAGTGAAGATAGGCTTGTATGTGCTCCTGTTTATAGCGGTCGTGTCGATACTCGGAATACCTACGACGACATTTGTAACCTTGTTCGGTACGGTCACACTGTCGGTTGGTCTTGCGCTTCAGGGAAGTCTTGCAAACCTTGCGGGCGGTGTGCTGATACTTATATTCAAGCCTTTTAAGGTAGGAGATTATATCGTGGCATGCGGGGATGAGGGAACCGTTGCCGGAATCGACGTGTTCTACACCAAGCTTGCAACCGTTGACAACAAGGTGATTGTGATACCTAACGGAACACTTGCAAATTCAAGCGTCAAGAATGTGAGTGCGATGGATAAAAGGCGTGTCGATGTTCAGGTCGGAATCAGTTATGAATCCGATATAGCCGCGGCAAAGAGTGTTCTCATGGAAATCATTAACAAAAATGAGAATGTATTGCGGGACAAGCCGATTAATGTATTTGTGGCGAGCCTTGATGCGAGTCAGGTCACGCTTGAGACGAGAGTGTGGGTCAATTCGGATAAGTACTGGGATACTAAGTGGGCACTTACAGAGCAGTATAAGCTTGCACTTGATGCGAACGGAATTGAGATACCGTTCAATCAGCTGAGCGTGACGATAAAGAATCCACAAGAGAAGTAATTAGATTGTTAGTGGTAATAATTTACACTGTGAGTGTATAATGGATTATATTATACATATCGGCTCCGTTGTACGAAGCTAAGATATTCTAAGAACTCTGAGTAATATTTAACAGCTTTCCGCCAACGATGCCAATCGCACATCCGTGTGCGGTGGCATCTCACCCGACCTCCTGTCGGCTGTGGCTGGGTAGCGAACAGCGTTCTAAGAATATCTAGGCTTCTCCCAAAAGTCGCGATATGCATAAATATAATCCATTATACACGGTATAGGTTGTGAACTGTTAAGTATTGCGTGAGCGCGTTTCTAAAATCGGCGGAAGTATTGGATACAGTACTTCCGTTTTCGTTTTAAATAAAAACATGGAATGGAATCTTAAGAAATTCGTAATAAAAAGGTTGAGGTAAATATAGGGAATGCGTTGTATTATATTTTTATATCAAATAGTAAATTTAGAACCTAAATTTAAGGAAAAATAGTTGTATAATTTTATATATACGCAAGCCGGTACTTTGTAGCCGTCGGTGCTTAGTGGATGTTTTTTAGCCACTTATGCACCGCTACGTGATACAAGTAGTGAGAGCGTGCCGGTGGTGTATACATAAAATTATACAACGTTCGTTGAATGATAAGTTATATAATTTTCTATTTGTACAAAGATAAGGGGGTAGACATGGACACACAGAAGATATTGGTCGTCGACGACGACAGGGAAATTCTTTTTTCACTCTCAAAGCTTTTAGAATATGACGGCTTTGAGGTGGTGCAGGCGCGGGATGGCATCGAGGCGCTTGAGCAGCTTGAGAAGGAGAAGCCTGATTTGATTCTGCTTGATATTATGATGCCGAGGCTTGACGGAATATCCGCACTTATGAAGATTCGCGAGAAAAATCACCTTCCCGTTATTGTTCTGTCGGCAAAGACGCAGGACAGCGACAAGGTATATGGTCTCACGATGGGGGCGGACGATTACATCTGCAAGCCGTACAATCCTGCGGAGCTGGGAGCAAGGGTTAAGGCACTTCTTCGCAGATTCAGGGCATGGAATGAGATGGCGGAGGACAAGACCTCTAAGCGAGAGCAGATATGTAACGGAGGTATCGTTCTCGACATTGCATCAAAGCAGGTGATGGTGGACGGTGAGGCGGTAAAGCTCACGCCGACGGAGTACAAGATTGTAAATCTGCTTATAAATAACCTCAACAGGGTGTTTTCTGCGGAGGAGATTTATGAGCGCGTCTGGGACGATAAGGTCGGGTATGCCGTGGAGAACACGGTCATGGTGCATATAAGGCGCATCCGTGAAAAGATTGAGATTGACGCAAAAAATCCAAAATATATAAAGGTGGTGTGGGGAATTGGCTATAAAATGGAAAAAATGCAGTGAGATGTTAAAAAGCAAAAAAAATAATCTGATTGTGGCAGTGGCAGCGGGCATTTTGTTTGTCATGAGTCTTATTGTGATTTATCAGGCGTATGGGTATGTCTATTGTGGGGGATGGATAGTGTTTATGTTTGTAAGTGGTATGATAAGCATAGTATTTTTGACACGATTTGTCATGATGCTTGTGAAAAAAAGAGCAGACACCATGGTCGACTTGGCATTTGGCAGATGGTATTTTATGACTTTTGTAATCACGCTCATTATATGTGGTGCGTATGCTGTGGCGGCAACTGTGATTTTGAGGACGGGTTATACATATTCTTATGGAAATGGATTTTGGTCGTCATACAGCGAGGCTTTGGTACACTATGGACATGGCTGGATAATTGCATTCATATATCTTGTCCCGATTTTGTCGGTACTCGTCACGGTTATCATTGAGAGCGAGAGAGCGCGAAGCTACAGAGTCGGGATGCTAGACTCCGAGCTTCGCAGGGAACAGCAGCTTGCGGTCGAGGAGAAGGACAAGGCGATAGAGGAACAGGGAAAGGCGAGTCAGTTGAGTGTTGAGCTGTTAACTAATGTGACACACGACTTAAAGACACCGCTCACCGCGATTATAGGCTATCTCGCGCTCATGGAGAAGGAGGAGCTTACACCTGTTCTTTCCGACTATCTCAAGGTAGCTATGCAGAAGTCGGAGCTTCTAAAGGAGATGATTGACAGAGTCCTTGAGCTTTCAAAGGCGAGCAGCGGCAATGCGGTGCTTGAGAAAAAGAGACTCAATCTCAACAAGCTTGTCATGCAGCTTGTGAGCGATATTGGGGAGACGCATCCCGATAAGAAGCTTCCGTTTGAGACGAGACTTTCGGAGGAGGATATTTTCTTTGAGGGAGACGATATGTATGCGTACAGGATTGTGCAGAACCTCCTTGACAATGCCGTGAAATATTCGATGGACGGGACGCGCATCCATGTAAAGACATACGGCAGAGAGGGAAGAGTATATTTGGAAATTATAAATGTCTCGGCGCATCCGATTGAGTGCGGTGAAAATGAGTTAAAGGGCAAGTTCGTGAGAGGCGATAAGTCAAGAAACACGGACGGAAACGGTCTTGGACTTGCCATTGTCGATGCCTACACGCAGGCTCTTGGAGGGGAGTTTCATATTAATGTAATCGGAGATACATTTCAGGCGGTAGTGGAGTTTGAGGAGAATAAAAATAACCATTGACATTTCGTTATCCAACGCTTATTCTGTATATAGAAACCATTGGTTCTTACACTTGTGGAGGTTTTTATATGACTATTCAGGAAATGCGTGTGAAAAAGAATGAAATGGGATACACAGATAAACAGATAGCGGATTTATCAGGCATACCGCTTGGAACGGTTCGGCAGATTTTCTCAGGTGAGGTTGAAAACCCGTGTTATGATATTCTTCTTGCGCTTGAAGGATTTTTTGCTGAAAAGTACGAAGTGAAGGAAACTGCGATGTATAAGCGTGGCAGAAATGGCGGTTACACCTTGGATGATTATTATGCGCTTCCCGATGAGCGGAGAGTCGAGCTGATTGACGGGTATTTTTATGATATGTCATCTCCGACCTTTGGACATCAATCCATCGGTGGGGAAATTCACCGTCAGATTGCCAACTTTATAATGGAGCATGGCGGGAACTGCCGTCCATTCGTTGCGCCGGTGGACGTACAGCTCGATTGCGATAATAAGACTATGGTTCAGCCTGATGTAGGTATCGTGTGTGACCCTTCCAAGATTAAGAGATTTGGAATATATGGTGCTCCCGACTTCCTTGTGGAGGTGATTTCTCCATCCACAAAGAAGAAGGATTATGCTCTCAAGCTATCTAAGTATATGGAAGCCGGTGTGCGGGAGTATTGGATAGTGGATTTTGCACAGGAGAAGATACTGGTGTATTTCTTTGAGAGCGATGTTTCCCCGGTTATATATGGATTTGACCAGCTTGTTCCGGTTAATATCTACGACGGCAGGCTTAAGATTGATTTTTCTGATATTGTCAAATGGCTTCGGGAGGGTATGGAGTAAAAGCATAATTTATAAAATAAAAGAGTTCAAGTCCGGTACCCGGTCAGATGCAAAGCATCGATTTTATATGAGCAAGCAGCGAAGCGGATTGCGAATATCATTGACAAAAATTATTACCCGAAGGATTTCTTATAATTGATGCCCATTCCTTCATTGCATTGAGGATTGGATGCATTGATTCACCGGTTTTACTGAGTGCATACTCCACGCCAAGGGGGCTTTCAATCAATCAGAGGGGATGTCTGATTGTGGAGGTGTGATTTTAGGAGTTTAAAGAACGGAGAAACCATGATTATTATGATAAATTACATATTTTGAATTTGATTGAGGATAATAGGCAATGATGCTTATTATCCTCATTGTTGTTAATTAAGATGCAGGAATGTGCAAGGCTCATTCTTGTTACATGATTGATTTTACATGAATTTACATGAATGACTTTGACTAAATAACACGTAACTAATGAACGAAATTGACAAAAGGAACAGCTTGAGGATGTCTAATCATGCATTAAACATTAAAGCACACAAAAAATAGTTACATTTTTGTGAATTAGTACGATTGATTATGAATGAATTTGATTGTAGAATGAAACCATCAAAAACGGAGAGAGGAGGATTACAGTTGATATACACTGTGACCTTTAATCCCTCACTCGACTATATAGTGGGGGTTGACAATTTTAAACCGGGTGCGACGAACCGTACCTCATACGAACAGATGCTTGCGGGCGGCAAGGGAATCAATGTATCGTATGTGTTAAAGAATCTTGGCTTTGAGAGCACGGCAATTGGATTTTTGGCAGGCTTTGTCGGTGAAGAGCTTAAGAGAAGAATTGTGGCGGACGGAATCAATGCCGATTTTCTTACGCTTGAGGATGGAATATCCAGAATCAATGTCAAGCTGAAGGACATTGACGGTACGGAGATTAACGGCATGGGACCTGACATAGCACCGGACAAGGTTAAGGAGTTAAGAGCTAAGATTAATGCGTTAAAGGCAGGAGATATTCTTGTTCTCGCAGGAAGTATTCCACAGTCGATGCCGGATACCATATATATGGATATTATGGCGGATTTGCAGGGAAGAGGAGTGAATATCGTAGTCGATGCGACAAGGGATTTGCTTATGAATGTTCTTTCCTACAAGCCGTTTCTTATCAAGCCGAACAATCACGAGCTCGGCGAGATATTCGGAGTGGTGCTTAGGAAGCGTGAGGAGGTTATACCTTATGCCAGGAAGCTTCAGGAAAAGGGTGCACGGAATGTCCTGGTGTCCATGGCGGGAGAAGGAGCCGTGCTCATTGATGAGAATGGCAGGGAGTACATGAGTGAGGCACCTGAGGGAAAGGTAGTAAACGCTGTCGGTGCAGGTGACTCGATGGTTGCGGGTTTTATCGCAGGGTATCTTGAGAAGAAGGATTATGAGTATGCTTTTCACAAGGGACTTGCGGCAGGCAGTGCGAGTGCCTTTTCAGAGCAGCTTGCGACAGATGAAGAAGTTGAGGCATTGCTTGAAAAGCTTGAACGCAGAATAAGCAATCCCCCCGCTTTACGGCAGATAGAATAGATGAGTAGATAATGAAGGTGAAGTAAAAGGTTATAATTTATACATCATACAGCGAAAGTATGATGGGAGATGGAGGAGTTATGAGGATTACGGATTTGCTTGATGCAAGAAGTGTGATGCTTGGGGCAGCACCTTCTGACAAGAAACAGACGCTCGAGCAGGCGGTTGCACTCATGGTTAAGAGCGGTAAGATAGCCGATGAGGAAGCCTACAAGAGACAGGTCTTTGCAAGGGAAGAGGAATCGACAACGGGAATCGGAGAAGGAATTGCGATACCTCATGGAAAATGTGATGCCGTCACGAAGCCGGGGCTTGTGGCGATGGTCATACCGGGAGGAGTTGATTTTGAATCGCTTGATGATGAGCCGGTCACACTTCTTTTTCTTATAGCGGCGCCGAACACCAAGGACAATGTGCATCTCGATGTGCTCAGCAAATTATCTGTTATGCTTATGGACGAGGAATTCACTGCCGCACTTCGCGCGGCGAAGAGTGTTGATGAATTCATGCAGATAGTTGATGATGCCGATTCTGAGAAGGCAGGCATAGATGAGAGACTTAAAACTGACGAGGGAAAAGTCAGCAGGATTTTGGCTGTAACCTCATGTCCGACAGGTATTGCACACACCTACATGGCTGCCGAGGGGCTTGAGAAGGCTGCTTCTAAGGCAGGCTGCACAATCAAGATTGAGACAAGAGGCTCGGGTGGTGCGAAGAATGTCCTCACAGAGCAGGAGATTGCTGATGCTGACTGTATTATTGTCGCTGCTGATGCCAAGGTACCGATGGAGAGATTTGACGGAAAGCATGTGCTTGAGTGTCAGGTCTCGGACGGAATCAGCAAGGCGGATGAGCTCATTGAGAGAGCACTGAATCAGGATGCACCGATATACAAGTCGGGAAAATACACGGAGGGAACTGTTAAGAGCAAGGGCAAATCGGACAGCTTTGCACACAGAATATATATGCAGCTCATGAACGGCGTGTCCCACATGCTTCCGTTCGTTGTAGGCGGAGGTATTCTGATTGCAATCGCATTCCTGATTGACGGACAGAGTGTTGATATCAATCTTCTCTCGCCGGCAGAGAGAGCGAACTTTGGTACAATCACACCTGCTGCTGCATTTTTTAAGGGAATAGGCGGTGTGGCATTCGGGCTTATGCTTCCGGTGCTTGCCGGATTTATTGCGGAAGCGATAGCGGACAGACCGGGACTTGCGCTTGGCTTCGTCGGTGGTATGATTGCTGCAAACGGTAAATCCGGCTTCTTAGGAGCGCTTGCAGCAGGTTTTATCGCCGGATATGTGATTTTGCTTTTGAAAAAAATATGCGATAAGCTTCCGGAGAGCCTCGAAAAGCTGGCACCTGTACTTTTCTATCCGGTATTCGGTATTCTGATTATGGGTGCAGGCATGAATTTCGTTGTTGAACCTGTGATGGGTGCAATCAACACTGCACTCAACTCAGGACTTGCAAGCATGAGCGGAACGAGCAAGGTTTTACTTGGATTTATCCTAGGAGCAATGATGTCGGTAGATATGGGTGGACCTTTCAACAAGGCAGCCTATGTATTCGGTACAGCTTCCATTGCCGCAGGAAACTATGATATAATGGCAGCAGTAATGATAGGCGGTATGGTTCCTCCTTGCGCCATCGCACTTGCAACGATACTTTTCAAGGACAAGTTCACCAAGGAGGAGAGACAGTCGGGACCTGTCAATTTCATAATGGGACTTGCATTCATCACAGAAGGAGCTATTCCTTATGCAGCTTCAGACCCGCTCCATGTACTTCCGGCATGTATAATCGGTGCCGGAGTATCAGGTGCATTATCTGAGGTGTTTAACTGTACACTCATGGCACCGCACGGCGGAATCTTCGTATTCCCTGTTGTCGGCAATGCACTCATGTATCTTGTTGCACTCGTAATCGGAACAGCCATGGCAACGGTATTACTGGGACTTTTTAAGAAAAAAATAGCTTAGAGTCATTGTGCTAAATTTTATAAAATTTGCAGTTTTATATTAATATATTATTTTAATTTTTGCCAATAGACAGTTGTGGAATTTTTATATACCGTTTCCGGACTTTTTGTATTCGCCGGTGCTTAGAGGCTGTATTTTAGCCTCTTATGCACCGCTGCGTAATACAATTAAGCGGGAGCGTGTCCGGAAACGGTATATAAAATTCCACAACGTCCGGGCACAAATGAAAGGAGAATCTAACATGAAAACATTTTCGTACACAATCAAGGACGCACAGGGGATTCACGCAAGACCGGCAGGAGAGCTTGTAAAGGCTGCCAAAGGTTTTGCCAGTGAGATTAAGATAGGAAAGGGCGGCACAATGGTTGATGCCAAGAAGATATTCGGCATCATGGGACTCGGCGCAAAGCAGGGAGATACCGTTGAGTTCAGCTTTAACGGAGAGGACGAGGAACAGGCTTACAGTGTGATAGCGGCTTTTATGGAGACTAACTTATAATATGATGATATCAGGGTCAAAAGGTCAGAACTCTGAAGCAAGCTTGCTTGCGAAAGAATTTTTGACCTTGGGACCCGCCAAAAACATGAATAAGTAGCCATTTTTCGTAGAAAAATGAGCGAATTATGAATGTTTTTGAGGATTGTGAAAGTGCAAAGCACGAAGCAATCCGGTATCATTGGGGGCAAAATACCTTTTGACCCCAACATCATATGATATCAGGGTCAATGTTGAATGGTTACGGTATGTCATAATGTATGGATGAAGTAACAGCCGACGGGATTGGAGGGTTATGGGATGCAGGTTTACCACGGAAAGAGCGTATTCGGCGGAATAGCCATAGGTAAAATCAGTGTTTTTTCAAAAAAAGAGCACAGAATCGTGAGGGTTAAGATAAGAGATATTGATGCTGAGCTGGCGCGCTTTGAGGTGGCAAAGCAGACGGTGCATACACAGCTTGCGGCATTGTACGAGAAGGCATGCAGGGAAGTGGGTGAGGCAAATGCAGCTATATTTGAGGTTCATCAGATGATGCTTGAGGATGATGATTTCATTGACTCGGTAAAAAACATCATAACCACACAGCAGGTTAATGCGGAGTATGCGGTTGGCTTGACGGCTGACAATTTTGCCAATATGTTCTCGGCTATGGATGACGAGTACATGCGCGGAGGAGCAGCCGATGTGAAGGATATATCGGAGAGACTTATATCAATCCTTAAGGGAAGCAAGGAAGGCGGGGTAAGTGCTGAGGAGCCGGTGATTGTGCTTGCCGAGGATCTGGCTCCATCTGAGACAGTGCAGATGGACAAGGACAAGATTCTCTCATTTGTGACGGTTCACGGCTCGGTAAATTCACACACAGCTATACTTGCAAGAACCATGAGTATACCTGCTCTTGTCGACACTGGATTTACGCTCACAGAGGATTTGAACGGAAAAGAAGCTATTGTGGATGGCTTTGACGGAGTGATATATATTGAGCCGGATGAGGAGACATCTGACAGACTTTTAAAGCGCAAAAAGGAGGAGGACGAGAAGAAAGAACTCCTGCTCACGCTCAAGGGAAAAGAGGATGTTACACTGGACGGACAGCATATTATGTTGTATGCTAACATAGGCAGCACAAGTGACCTTGCGATGGTTTTAAAGAACGACGCGAGTGGAATAGGGCTTTTCAGAAGTGAATTCATATATTTTGGAAGAGATGATTTTCCGTCCGAGAATGAGCAGTTCCAGATTTATAAATCTGTTGCGGAAACAATGGCAGGAAAGAGGGTAATTATAAGAACTCTCGACATTGGTGCGGATAAGAAAGTCGATTATTTTAACTTAGATACGGAGGAGAATCCGGCACTCGGCTACAGGGCGATAAGAATCTGTCTTTCGCAGCCTGAGATATTCAAGACACAGCTTCGTGCAATCCTTCGTGCCGGAGTATACGGAAATATCGCCATAATGTATCCAATGATTACTTCCGTAAACGAAGTGAGAAGAATCAAGAAGATTATGGCTGAGGTCAAGGCAGAGTTAAAGGAGCAGGGAATAGCTTATGCTGATGTGCTCGAGGGTATCATGATAGAAACTCCGGCGGCTGTCATGGTGAGTGATGAGCTTGCAAAGGAGGTTGATTTCTTCAGTATCGGAACCAATGACCTCACGCAGTACACACTCGCCATAGACAGGCAGAATCCTAAGCTTGATGATTTTTATGACCCTCATCATCCGGCAGTGTTAAAAATGATACGCATGACCGTGGAGAATGCACACAAGGCGGGAATATGGGCAGGAATCTGCGGCGAGCTCGGAGCTGACACCACACTCACAGAGGAGTTTATCAGAATGGGTGTCGATGAGCTGTCGGTATCACCGGGAAGGGTATTGCCAATCAGAAAAATTATCAGAGAGACATCACTGAAAAAATAATTATGTTATAAAAGAAATATAGTATTTTTTGTCTCAGCAGTTGGAGGAAAAACAAATGTTGACAGAAAGACGGCAGGAAGAGATTGTAAGGTTGGTATATGAGAGGGGGAGCATAACGGTTGCTGAACTCAAGGAGATGCTTGGCACTTCTGAATCCACAATCAGGCGTGATATTATCGCACTTGATAAGGATGGTAGACTTACCAAGGTGTTCGGTGGTGCGATAGCACTTCATCAGGCACAGATTGTGAACAAGGAGCTATCCGTGGTTCAGAAGCAGGAGCTTCAGACCGTGGAAAAACAGGCAATCGCGAAATATGCAGCTTCTCTCATTGAACCGGATGACTGCGTATATCTTGATGCCGGAACGACAACAGGATGGATGATTGAATATATCAGGGAGGAAAAGGCAACCTATGTGACAAATGCACTTTCGCATGCGAAGCGTCTTGCGGACAAAGGCTTTTGTGTAATCCTGATTGGCGGTGAGCCTAAGAGCTCAACGGATGCCATTGTCGGAGCCGAGGCGGTCTTAAATCTTCAGAAATACCATTTCAGCAAGGGCTTTTTCGGCGTAAACGGCGTCGACAGGACGAGCGGCTTTACAACGCCTGATGCGAGGGAAGCTATGGTAAAGCAGGTTGCAGTGAAGAACACACAGCCGGCACACAGATATTTCCTCACCACTGCCTCTAAGTTCGGCGAGGTGTATGCGGTTACTTTTGCAGGCTTCGAGAGCGGAGTGATACTCACGGAGGACAATGTGAGTGAGGTGCTTCCTAAGAGCATAGAGGTTGTGAATGTGGGACAGAATTAGAGATGGCTTTATTTTGGAACAGAGGGGGATTGCCCCTCTGTTCTGTTATATGATTTCAATTTTAAAGCATATTGGCTTATCGGAAGCAGGTTTTTTGTCAAGCAGGATTGACAGACCTTGTTCATTTCTATGGATGTTCCGTATATTACTGTTTCCGAGAACAGATACATTCCCTATTACAAAATCATGAATTCCCTGTATTTTCAAAGATTTTATGACGAATGAATCGGAGTCAGGGCGCATGCAGAATGCATATAAAAATCCATTATTGTAGGTGAACCTGTAATCGGAGGCGGTAAATTGTTTTTCATCATTGTCCTGGAAAAATCCGGCAGAATTATTTACATTTCCCTCACCGAATTTTGTCCAAGGAACAGTGCTATATATTCCCTCACCATTTACACTCATCCATTCACCGATTTCTTTCAATACATTTGTTTCCTCAGGTGTAACAGTGCCGTCAGGCTTAGGACCGATATTTAACAGCAGCATTCCGTTTTTGCTCACAATATCAATCAGGTCACAGATAATCTGTCTTGATGTCTTAAATTCATTATTCTTTATGTATCCCCATGAACATTTGCCGATAGCTGTATCTGTCTGCCATGGAATTGGAGAAATGTCAGTCAGGGCACCTCTTTCTACATCAAATGTCGCTACAGTAGGAGGAAAAGCTTCATGTTTATAGTTTATGGTAACTTCTTTGCCCCATTCGCTGGCGCGGTTATAGTAATAAGCACATAGCTTTTTTAGATAAGGCTTAAATGCTGCATTGTGAATCCACCAGTCAAAATAGAGGATTGCAGGCTGGTATTTATCAAGCAATTCACACGTTCTGACAAGCCAGTCTTCAAGCCATTCTGTGGTAGGCACTATAGGAGAAAAAGTGTCGGCGGTTGTGCGGTGAAGCTCATCTCCGTAGAGTTCAGGACATAAAAAGGCGGGACCATAAAAATCTCTGTATTTTTCATCGGTCACATCACTGTCAAATGCTCTTCCCATGTTCATAAAGAAATAATGCTCTGCTCTGTGAGTTGATGCACAAAAAGTGAGTCCGTTGTTCTCACAGGCTTTTTTAAGCTCCTCGGCTATATCCCTGCAAGGCCCCATTTTAACCGCATTCCATCGATTGAACTGTGTGTTGTACATTGCAAATCCGTCATGATGTTCACACACAGGCATTACATATTTTGCACCTGATTCTTTAAAGAGATTCACCCATTCTTCAGCATCGAATTTTTCTCCTTTGAACATAGGAATAAAATCTTTATATCCGAAGTCTTTTTGACTACCAAAATTTTTTCTATGGTACTCATATTCGGAATGATTTGGGTCATACATAGCTCTTGAGTACCATTCGGAGCCATAGGCAGGCACACTGTAAATTCCCCAGTGTATAAATATTCCGAACTTAGCCTTATAGTACCATTCAGGAGTTTTGTGGTTGGATAGTGATGTCCAGTTGTCCTTATAACTGCCGTTGGCAATTGTGTCATCAATCAGTTTGAGATATTCCTTGTGATTCATAGCGTTCCTCCTATAAAATATCTTGATTTATTGAAGTCAATATATCATAATTAATAAAAAATGAACACGACATATATTTAAGAAAAATGTCGTATCTGACAGGTTGGATTGACGTTTGAAAATTCATTGATTTTGTAATTAGGGAATGAAAAGATGAAGATTAATTGGCGTGGGTATGAATTTAAATGGATACAGGGAGGTCTGGGCGTGCTGACAGAAGATATTGCCGGACACGTTCACTCAAAAAACAGTTATGAGATTCACTATATTGTCGGAGGAAAAGGTGAACTGCTGACAGCAGAAAAGAGTTATAATTTGCGTGAAGGAATGTTCTTTATTACAGGACCGAATGTATATCATGAGCAGAAAACCCATAAGGAAGACCCTCTGACAGAGGTACATTGCTATCTTCAGTGTTCCGGTAAAAAGACAAATGACATATTGGGAAATATATTTTTTGAGCATCGTTTTTATATTGGACAGCAGAAAAAATTCAAAAGGTATTTTCTGAATATAGCAAAGGAACTGGAGCAGAAAAATATTGGTTATGAAAGCATGGTAGAGTGTAATCTGCAATATATTTTGACAGAATATACAAGAGGCTGTATAAAAGAATATAAATTGCCAAAAAAAGAAGACATGGCAGATTTAAATGATGCGAGGTTTTTACGGATTGAAGTGGAGCTTATGACTAAAGGTGATGATGTGACATTGTCACTGCTCGCAGAAAAGATAGGAGTATGTGAAAGACAGGTACAGCGCTTGCTTGAAAAGTATTATGGAATGAATTTTACTCAGATAAAAAAGCTGTTGAAATTTCAGAAATCATACAATACTGCCGCAAGGTGCTGACAAAGTAAAAAATTAGGAGAGAATTATGACAATAAATGAATACCAGAGTTTTGCCATGAGGACGTTGAACCCTGAACTTGACCGAAAGGATGTCCTCATTAACAGCCCTTAACATTCCGCTTGAGGAGATTTTTGAAGCTAATATTGAAAAGCTCAAGAAGTACTACCCGGAAGGCTTTCAGGCTGAGAGGTCGGTTATGAGGCTTAAGGGGGATATATAGCGGAAAAATGTCCACAATGCTTGAAAATATTAAATCCTTATTAAATTTTTTATTAAATCAAAATATTGGATTGACATATTTTTTGAAGGCGGGTAATATAATGTTAAAGACAGGCAACATGAGTGTCTGCCAAGCGGTGAAGTAAGGTGTTGTGCCAGAGTGCAGTGCCTTATGAGCTTTATAAGGGTTTAACATTTACCACAATCTGGCTAGAGGTTAATTCTCGAAAGAAAATGTTCGAAAGGCTCTGTTTACGCAGAGCCTTTTTGATTATAAAAGTAGTAGAGAGCAGTGATGAGAAATGTTTTAATTTGTTTTTATCTAATGATGAAGGAGATAATTATTTTTGCCGTTCTTTTTTTCCGGAAGAAAAGACAGATTACGCAAAGAAACAGGCATCATGGACTCTTTTGTATAAGAAAAAAATTGACTTGAAAGCAGGAACAGAAACAGTGCTTTATGATAGACTAAAATAAGATGGGGCTGATGACATATGCTTGAGTACATAAGAAATGAATTGGTTAATCTATCGGATAAAGGAAATTATGCCGCATTTACATCGGCGCTGATACCGGGCTGTGATAATCTGATTGGTGTAAGACAGCCGATACTAAAAAAATATGCCAAGCAGTTGGTAAGGGATAATGAGGATTTCAGAAAACTGTTAGCCGAGCCTGATATTTACCATGAGGAAACTCTTTTGAGAGGATATATTATCGGTTACGGCACAGCAAGGGAAAAGAACTTTGACAGAGCGCTGACAGACTTTGAACAGTTCGTGCCGCTTGTGAACAACTGGGCTGTGAACGATTGCTTCTGCGTGGAATTTAAGGTTATGGATAGGTTTAGGGACGAGTTTTTGCCGTATATAAGGGAATGTACGATGTCGTATGATGAGTACAGGGCGAGAGTGGGACTTATCATGCTGCTTGACCATTATCTCAAGATTGATGAGTCTGGGAATAAGAAGCCGAGAATGAAAAAGGTTACTCGTGAGGATATATATGTGAATGGTGAGAAAGCCACAGGAAAATATCTCGAGGAGATATTATCTCTTGTGAACATGGACTTTTCGGGCAACGGATATTACACGCAGATGGCAGCAGGATGGCTGCTTGCGGAGTGCTTTGTGACATTTCCGGCAAGAATATGGGAATTTCTCGCAGACAAGGAGCATTTGAGGCTTGATAACGTATCATACAGGAAGGCAGTAAACAAGATATGTGAATCGCTCACACCTGACAAAGAAGTGAAGGCGATGGTGAGAAGGCTGTAATTGGCTTTTAATATTAAGTATAGCTGGTATATGGGGTAAGCAGATATGAATAATGTGAGAATTGTAAAGGCAGAGAAGCTTGAAGATAAAATTTTCAAACCTCTTATTGGTAGCAGTACTGCAAGCAATGCTTGCAGTATGCAGGGGTATAAAAATGATTTGCCGAGAATTTTAGAGATATACTCTTATGCGAGGGAGTTTATGCGGTGGAATTATTCATATCTCGGACGGCTCACCTCGCATTGAGAGAATATAGTAAAGGGGCGTGTTTACATGGAACTTGATATAGTTGGTCTTGTCAGTGCATGTTCGTATGCACTTGACTGCATAGAGGCGGAGCTTGTGCATGTGACGAATCGACATGGCAAGCGTGTCGCATACATAAGCGTGTGTATGGCGGAAAGATTGGGAATAAAGGGAAGAGCATTGCAGGATTTGGCTATATGTGCGCTGCTTCATGACAATGCACTCACCCAGTATATTTCAGAGGAGGTGCAGAAGAAACCTGATGCAGTAAATGCGGAGGGAGAATATGACAGGAATGCGATGTCTGAGCTTGTATCGGAGATTACACCTAAGAAGCTTGGTGTTCACTGTATATACGGTGAACAGAATATAAAGAAGCTTCCGTTTGACACGGATATGTCGGGAGTTATTTTGTACCACCATGAGAATGCCGACGGAACGGGACCTTTTGGAAAGAGATGGGATGAGATTCCGCTTTTTGCAAGGATTATCCACATTTGCGATATGGTGGATGTAATAGGAAATTCGTGTGATTTCAGCGACGGGAACTGGGTTAAAGCACAGAACTTTATAAGAAAGAACAGGGATATTCTTTTTGACAGTGAGTGCGTTGATGCTTTTCTTGACGTATTTTCGGAAGAAAATTTTGTGAGTATGTCACAGGATGCGTTTGAGGAGGAGTTATGGAAAACGATACCGAGACATAAGCGTTCATGTGATTTTAACACATGTAAGAATATAGCGGATTTCTTTGCGCAGATTGTTGATTACAAGTCGGAATTTACCGGAAAGCATTCGCTCGGCGTGGCACAGAAGGCGGCGGAGCTTGCTGAGTATATGGGGTATTCGGAAGCAGATATCGAGAAGATTTATATGGCGGGAGCACTGCATGACATCGGAAAAATGGCGATTGGCAATGAGATTTTGGAGAAGCCGGGGCGCCTTAGTGATGAGGAGTTCTCAAGAATGAAGAATCATGCGGGATACACATATATGATACTGTCCGACGTGGAAGATTTTGAGGAGGTGCGCGACTGGGCGGCATTTCATCATGAGAAGCTTGACGGAACAGGCTATCCATTTGGCAGGACAGGGGCAGAGCTTAATGAGCCGGAGCGTATAATGGCGTGTGTTGACATATATCAGGCACTCACGGAGTCGAGACCTTACAAGAGCGGAATGACGCATGAAAAGGCTTGTACCATATTGGAGGATATGGCGGTGAAGGGCTGGATTGACGCCGAAATAACAAAGAAGATAAAAGAATGCTTCGCAGCCACGATATAAGTGGGTATACAGATTATTGGCTGTATGTGTTAAAAAATATATAGTATTATATAAAGATATCATGGTCAAAAGGTCATAAGTCCGATGCAAGCTTGCTTGCGTGAGGATTTTTGACATTGTGACCCGCCAAAAATATGAGTAAGAAGCCATTTTTCAAAGAAAAATGTGTGAATTACGAATATTTTTGAGAATTGTGGGAGCACGCAATGCGGAGCAATTCGATATCATTGAGGTCAAAATACCTTTTGACCTCAACATAATATAATGCCTTAAACGGCAATAGGAAAGGGAAAGACGATGGAAGACCGCAGCTTGGAAAAAGCGCTTGAGATTGCAGCAACACTTATCAGAGGTGAAGCGGTAAGCTCAGGCGAGAACATTGCTCTTTATGAGGAATATTCGTCAAATTCACAGGTATATGATGCGCTCAGGCTGATTTTAAAGAAGTTCGACATGGAGCTTTATGAATATAATAACGCTCTGTTTGTCAGCGCGGGTGAGAACAACAGATGTTTCGGGTTCACCAATGAGGAGTTGAGACGTGCTCTGGGAGTTAAGGTCAACAAGGAACTGTTTTTGTGTTATCTTATAACATACTGCGCTATGACGGAATTTTACAAGACCTCCGGAAATTATACATACACGGAGTTTGTCAGACACGAGGAGGTCATAAGGGCGGTTGACAATGTGCTTGCGAATGTGATTGACCGCTCGGCGGGGCTGGTGCTTGATGAGGTGGAGGAGAACAGCTTCAAGACGCTTGCGCTGCTGTGGGATGAACTTCCGGTGACATCGACTGACGATATACAGGGACAGAGAGCCGCACGAAATTCCAAGACGGGATATGTGAAGCTCACCTTCAACTTTCTGGTGAGCCAGGGACTTTTTATAGAGAATCAGAGTAAGTACTATCCGACTGACAGATTCAAGGCGATGGCTGAGAATTATTACAGCAATAACAGGGGAAGGCTGTATGAGATTTTGACGGGAGACAACGAAGAGGAGGAAGAAAATGCCGCAGATTAACAGAATCAGGGTAAATAACATAAAATACAATTTCGGCACACAGTATTACGATGATTTCCTCATGCGTTTTTCGTGTAAAAATACAATCTATGACCTTGCAAACGGAGGCGGAAAGAGTGTGCTCATGCTGCTTCTTTTACAGACGATGCTGCCTAACTGCACACTCGACGAAAAGCAGCCTGTCGAGAAGCTTTTTGCGACGGCGGGAGGAAGCACCACGATACATTCGCTTGTGGAGTGGAAGCTTGATTCATGTGATGTAAAGAACGGTTACAAGTACATGACATGCGGCTTCTGTGCGAGAAAGGGAAGAGCCGGCGAGGACGAGGAGGAGACCCAAAAGGGAGCAGGAATAGAATATTTTAATTATTGTATTTTTTACAGGGAGTTCGGCGATAATGACATAAAAAATCTTCCGCTTTCAAGCGGCGGTGAGAGAATAACCTATAATGGGCTTAAAGCATATCTTCGCGACCTTGAGAAGAAGGATTTCGGAGTGAAGGTTAAGCTGTTTGAGAGAAAGGGAGATTACCTCAGCTTTATAAACGAATACGGAATATATGAGAGTCATTGGGAGCTTGTGAGGGGAATCAATAAGACGGAGGGGCATGTCCGTACTTATTTTGAGAGCAATTATAAGACAACCAGAAAGGTTGTTGAGGATCTTCTGATTGAGGAGATAATAGAGAAGTCTTACAACAACCGCATAAGGGGCGGTAACGGCGATGACGAGATGGCAAGAACTCTCCTTGAGATAAAGGATAAGCTCTTAGAACTTGCCAGGCGCAGGGAGGACATTGACAATTATGAGAAGGAGCTTGCCCTGCTAAATGAATTTTCTGCCAAGGTCAATGATTTTGGCGGTGTGTTCGCGCGCAAGGAGGCCGGGAAAAACACTCTTTTTAAGTACCTTTTTATGGCAGGGGCACAGGTGGCAAAAAAAGAAAATGATGCCGCAAGGCTTTCCGAAAAGCTGTCCGGGCTGAAGTCTGCAAGGGAGAACGAGGAAAGGCTTATTGCCGCTTCGCTCATAGCTGAGGAGGAAGCAGGGCTTAAGGAGGTGCGTGAGCTTGTTGACAGTCTGTCTGAGAAGAATGATGCCATGTCCGCTGAATATGAAAAAAAGCGCGAGGAGCTTGAAATGTCCTACGCCGCTGAGGATTATGCGGATTATGTGAATCAGGAAACGGAGCTTTTGAGGCTTAAAGAATATATGGATAACCGCCATAAGGACAGAAGCCAGATTACGGATGAGATGCGGAGGCTTGCCGGTGCGAAGCATCTGTATATGGCACAGGAGCTTGCAGACAGCGAAAAGTCATTGAATGACCTGCTCGGAAGGGAACGCGAGAGCAGGGAGGCACTGGAAAACCTGAATGAAAATTTCCGTATCAAGGATAATGAATGTGCAAGAGCGGAGGGCATCATTGTCAGTCTGAAAAAGCAGGTTGAAGAGCTTGAGGATGATATTAAGGAAAAGCTTTCAAGGACACCGCTTCTTGTTGTTGAGAATGCGGCACAGGAGGCCTGTGAATATGCGGAGAGGACGGATGAACTGAAAAATAAGCTTGCAGCACTCTCTGAGGAGGAAGCACAGCTCAATGCGAAGAAGGAGAGCTGCATAAGGGAGCGCGCACAGACGGACGCGTCACTTGAACTTACGGCTCAGAATTTAGACAGAATAAGTGAACGTCTTTCTGCTGCAAGACAGAGGGAAAATGAACTCACGGCACTTGGAAAGGTGTATGGTGAGCCTAATCATGAGAAGCTGACAGCGGTGCTTGGCCATTTCTATGATAATATGCTCGCTCAGAGAGAACAGCTTAAGAAAAAGACGGACTCTGTAAGAGAGTATATAAGCTCAATAGAGAATCTTAAGCCGGCGGACTCTAAGGGTGTTCAGAAGCTGTGTGGGTATCTTCAGAGCAGATATGAAGGAAGCATTATAAGCGGGGCTGAGTACCTGAGAAATAAGAACAGTGATGAGTGTGCCGAGCTTGCGGGAAGATATCCATATCTTCCGTATTCCGTGCTTGTAGGCGATGATTATGGGAACATCTGCCGCGATAAGAATGTGATGACAATGGACTGTGGTGTTGTGCCGATAATAAAGCTTGATGCGGTTGAGGGAACAACAGATGCTCATGATGCGGATGCATACATGCTTGCCTGCCGTGATTTATCATTCATATATGACGAGGCGGGCAGAATGTCAGGCATCAGAAAGGCATCCGAGGAGCTTGAGCAGGCGGTGCAGGAGCTTACAAAGCTTGAGGACAGACTTGCGGTTGTCAGAACGGACTACGAGCGCGTGAGCGGATATGCGTGTACTGCAGGAGAAAATGCAGCGGAGCTTGAGGGCCTGCTTGGAAGGGAGAAGCACAATGAGGGAGGCCTGAGGGATAAGGCAGATAATTTAAGAGAGCTGTATGATACACTTGAGGGGCGTGAAAAGGAGCTTTGCGAGAGAAGAATAAGACTTGAGGAGCAGCTTGCGGAAAATCTTAGGATAAAAGAAAATTTAGATGACCTTGCGGAGCTTAACAGAAGCCTTGCAGAGTGTCATCTTGAGATTACCGGGAATGAGGCTGTCAAAGATGCGGCGGTTAAGGCGCGTAAGCTCTCAAGGGAGCTTCATGACGGAAGGGAAAGGGCATATAATGAGCTTATTCAGCGCCGCACGGGAATACAGAAGAATATAGAGAATCTCAAAAACACATGGGCGATGTATGAGCCTTATTACAAGGAAGCTGATGATGCAGTTGAAATGAAGCTGGTTCCGTCCGCGGAGATTGATGCCCGTTTTATGGCACTTCGTTCCCTTTTAAACGAAGAGCTGGGTGACATCACGGACAAGGAACGTCTTATGGAGAACTGCCGCACGGCGATGGATAAGGCAGTGCGCTCTATGCTTCACCGAGGAATAACGCTTGAAAAGGCAAAGGAGCTTGCCGCTCAGGGAGGATTACAGGTCAAGAACCATGAGGACATTCTGATAATTACCGAGGAGCAGGATAAGCTTAAGCAGAGCATCAGGGATGTACAGAGCGAGCTTGACAGTGCGAGTGCACAGATGAACCGGATTGAGGGAAGCTGTGCTCATGCGAGAAAGAATTATGAGGAACACTATGGTACGTTAGATGCAGAGCTTCCGGATAATCCGCGGGAATACACAAGACAGCATCAGGCGGAGCTTGAACGTCTTAAGAAGGAGCTGTCGGACATTCAGGCGGAGGAAAAGAAAAATCTGCAGGAGCACACAGCATGCCTGCTTATGCAGAAGGATTTAGAGAGAATAGTGAAGTCCGTAACACCTGATGCGGATGACATTATAAAGAAAAAATCGGCCGAGTATGCCGAGAGTGACTTGTCTGAGGAGCTCACGGATGCAAAGTACGAGGAGGCGGGACGCAGCTTTGAGGCTGTGTTAAAGGATGAGCAGAAGAAGCGCACGGCATTTTTGAGGGCGAGGGATTTACTCGTCGACCGGTTAACGATGTTGAAGGCTTATGAGCTTGCACAGGAGATTAAGCAGAATATTCAGCCTCCGCAGTCGCAGGCTGAGGCGGATGAACTGTCCGATGCACTCAGGGGAACCGCCGGCTGCATAGTGCTTGAGAGAGACAGGATAAGCCGCGGTATAGAGGATATGGAGCTTATCAAGTCAAATTTCGAGAACAGATGTGTTCAGATATGTACCAATATCCGTTCAGAGCTTGAACGTCTCGATAAGCTGTCAAGGATAACTCTCGATGATGAGGTTATTCCGGTGCTTTCACTTCAGATACCTTATATCAAAGAAGAAATGTATAAAGACAGAATGTCTGTATATATTAATGAGACAGTATCATCGGCTGAGAATTTTAAGACGATTGATGAAAGACTCAAATATATAAGGGGGCGATTGAGCTGGAAGAGACTGTTTTCCGTTATAGTCACTGATATGAACAGCATAAGGCTGAACCTGTATAAGAGGGAGAGAATCAAGGATCAGAGCCGTTACCTAAGGTATGAGGAGGCTGTGGGAAGTACGGGGCAGTCACAGGGTATATACATTCAGTTCCTTGTGTCAATAATCAATTATATAGCAAGCATAAATGCAGGAGGCAAGGAGGCGGCTGTTCTCGGTAAGACCATATTTATTGACAACCCGTTCGGTGCCGCGAAGGACGTATATATCTGGGAACCTATATTTAAGCTTTTAAAGACAAATCATGTTCAGCTTATAGTTCCTGCAAGAGGTGCAACACCTGCCATTACGGGACGATTCGATGTCAATTATGTTCTCGGACAGAAGCTTGTCGATAAAAAACAGCAGACGGTTGTTGTCGATTACCACAGTCAGGTTGCGGAGCAGGAGCTTGAGTACGAAAGACTGAGCTTTTCACAGGAAAGTTTTGATTTTCTATAGATGCTGTGATACACTGAAATTATTGAAATTTGGAGAGTGCAATTTATTGGGTAATTGAGAAACTGTATATTTGAAAGCGGACGTTGTACAAATTTAACAATTCACCACGGGCACGCTTTCGCTACATGAATCACGCAACGGTACATTAACGCAGTAAAATACACTGCCTAAGTACCGGCGGATTCATAGTACCTGCTTGCGAATTTGTTAAATTTGCACAACTGTGTATCGTCAAAATTGCGTTTCTCAATTGCCCGGCATTAATTATAATAGAGAGGAGTGCTCATGCATTTATATTTAAAAGCTGTGGGCTTAGGAAGTATAAATACACGAAGAGAATACGATAAACTCATCAGGCAGAGTATCAAAGAGAGTATCGAAAAAAGCACTGTAATGTACTCGGATATACCTTATCTCCCGGGAGATAAGGTGTTTCCGGCTCAGATAAAGCACTATTTTAATAAAGTATGCGGAATATCCCTCAATGGATTTTACGACCCTAAAAGAAAAAGCTTTAAGCTTGATTATGTTTTTCCGTTTCTTGACGGTTCTGTAGAGAGCTATGAGAGCGAGGTTTCAATCGGAAGAAAGACGGAGAGAGAAGCCTTCAACGCACTCTGCGATGAGCCGGGAAGAGGTATCGCGCTTATTTTTCATCTGAGCAATCCGATTGATTATCTGATGAGCAAGCCTATTATGGCTGACTTTAACGACAAGACGGTCAGGATAGCGGCAATGGCTAATGAGGGAACGGTTCTGCTTCCGGTAAACAAGAGTGAACATCAGATTGATAAGTGCAGGGCGGCAACGGCAGCCCGCAATAATCTTATCAACCTTGCAAAAAAAGGTGACACGGCGGCAATTGATAACCTCACAATAGAGGATTTAGATACTTACACTGATATATACAAGCGAATGCACAATGAGGATGTATTCACGATAGTTGATTCATCGTTCATGCCGAGCGGTTTCGAGTGCGACAGCTATTCCGTTGTCGGAAATATCGTGGAATCACGCATGCTTTCCAACAATTACACAGGCGAGGATGTGTACGTCATGACGCTTGAATGTAATGACATCGTGTTCGATATGTGCATCAATGCACGCGACTTAATCGGTGAGCCGGCTGAGGGCAGAAGATTCAAGGGAAGAATCTGGCTGCAGGGTCAGGTGGAATTCTAGATATTCTATGTTTGACAATACGGTAAAATCTGATATAATAAAAATGTTGACTGACTTTTTGCTTAAGCGATAAGAGTCATTCAACAATATGTTTCCTTAGTTAAATGGATATAACAGCCCCCTCCTAAGGTTCAATCATGGTTGAGACTTATGGAAGTTGGAAAGTGATAAGTCAGAGTTCGATTCCAACAGGGATTGACCTGAATGTCAAAATAAGATACAATGGAAATTCATCACAAGAGTGATTGAATTCATAGATATGGCAGCCGGAGCCAAAAGAGCTGAAAAGCCCGAAAATACGGCATTTGTCTCCTTAGTTAAATGGATATAACGGGGTCCTCCTAAGA